>Ga0222719_10005307_pt1 | contig 11135 bp, 11 predicted proteins | sample C33_34DmetaG_FD_165039 | JGI IMG/M metagenome (GOLD analysis project Ga0222719, IMG submission 165039) | Estuarine water microbial communities from San Francisco Bay, California, United States - C33_34D | ecosystem: Environmental > Aquatic > Marine > Unclassified | place: USA: California...
AAGCACATTTAAATGCACAAGTTCATGAATTACCATGGTTTCCTGCTGAAAAAAGTACTAATCTAGATTAATGAAAAATTTATACTTATTAGTATTGCTAATATTTGGGAACAATACCTTTTCTATGATTATTGATAATTTGGGTGACAAGAGAGCTAATTGGAGTGCTATTTCTGATAATGTCATGGGTGGAATATCTGAAGTTAATTTTTATGAGGTAGAAGAGGAGGAAGAAAAATTTTACAGACTTGAAGGGACAGTTAGCACAGCAAATAATGGTGGCTTTATCCAATCTGTTATTCGTTTTCCATTCAATGCAGAGGAATACAGTGGAATTAGAATTAAAGTTCGAGGTACAAATGACGCTTATTACGTTTGGATAAGAACACCATCAAGCAGATTCCCTTGGGATAGGTATATTGCTTCATTCACTCCTGGAGATGAATGGTCAACTATTGAAATACCATTTTCTGTATTTAAAAAATCCAACTTTTACATGCCAAAGAAGATGAATATTTCAAAAATAAGAACAATAGCTTTTGCAGCATACGGTAAAGACTTTCAAGCTGAGCTTGATTTGGCCCAAATAGAGCTTTACTAAAAATGTTTTCTGACCAAGACAGGTCATTTATGGAGATGGCATTAGATGAGGCTCAGCTATCATTTAATGACAATGAAGTACCCGTTGGTGCAATCATCGTTAGAGATAATCAAGTAATTGGCTCTGGCCATAATGAGGTTATATACACTAACAACGTAACTTCACATGCTGAAATAAATGCAATTATTGACGCTTCAAAAAATTCAAACAATTACAGACTTAATAATGCAAAAATGTATGTAACTTTAGAGCCATGCCATATGTGTGCGAAAGCAATAATTGATGCAAGAATTGATGAGGTTATTTTTGCGGCACCTGAGCCTAAGACTGGGAGCATTATTTCAATTGATAACATATATGAAAGGATTAAGTTTAATCATAAAACATCATATAAATATGGCTTGCTACAGAATGAAAGTTCAAACTTATTAAAGAAATTTTTCAAAACTAAAAGATAGTTAGGTTAAAAATTTCTCCATTCTGGTATGAGGTATATTTGTATCAGATTGATATGGTTCAATCGCTTCATATCCTTGTGATTTATAGAAATTTAAGGCAACGTTTCTAGCATTTAATGTAACACTGCTCGCTCCAAGGGCCTTGGCTTGATTTTCTAATCGATCAACAATCAATGACCCTAAACCCATTCTTCTTCTATTTTCAGATACACCCATATATCTTATTTGAGCTTCTTTATTATTATTCATGTGCAATCTTCCACATGCCACAATTGTATTTGATGATGTTATTGCCATAAAATGAAAGCTTCTATCTTCAAGATCATCTTTTAGAGGGATGTGAGGTATATTAAGTGGTTTTCGTAAAATCTCCCATCTAAAATCATCATATTTTTTCCATTCTGCTTCAGTTTTTGGGGACCTGATTTGAATGTGATCCATCATTGAGATGATTAAATATCTAAATCAACCCAGATAGGGCAGTGGTCTGATGGTTTCTCCATAGCTCTTGCATCATAATCAATTCCAGTTCCAGAGATTGCATGTGTTAAATTATTTGAGACCATAATATGATCAATTCTAAGACCTCTTTTTGGATTGTCGTCAAACATTTTTGATCTATAGTCAAACCACGAATAAATAGATGACTCATCTGGATTTTCTTTTCTCCACGAATCTGTGAATCCTAGATCTTTGATGCTATTCCACATTTCACGCTCTTGAGGTTGAAAAGACGTCTTACCATCTCGAAGCCATCTTTTTACATTGTCGGCACCAATCCCTATATCGGTATCCTGTGGTGCTACATTAAAATCTCCCATTACAATGAGATTATCTTTGCTTTTCTGTAGGCTTTTAATGTGTTTTTTTAAATCATCATAATATTTAATTTTTTTTGGAAATTTTGTTTCATGATTAATATTTTCTCCTTGAGGAAAATAACCATTCATTATTGTTATTTCAGAATTTTTTGTAGCAAAAGTACATTCTATAAACCTTTTTTGATCATCAGGAGTATCTTTTTTAAAGCCTTTAACTGTTTTAGTAGGCTTTTTCTTACTAAGAATAGCAACTCCATAATGACCCTTTTGACCCCAATATTCTGCGTGATATCCAATTTCTTCAATGACATCTAATGGAAATTCAGGATCATTCACTTTTGTTTCTTGTAATCCAATTACATCAGGATCAAGATTATCTCTTAAATGAATAAGTTGATGTGGGCGAGCCCTAATACTATTGATGTTAAAAGATATGATTCTCATAATTTATTCTACTTTAGAAATAAGAAGTTTTTTATTTAAGTTTAAGTAATCATTAATAATATTTGTTGACTCAATGAGTAGATAGTCTCTTTCAAAATCAATATCAATATTTGCATTTTCATTCTTCTTATTACTTTCATTTAAATCTTCATAAGTTAAAAATGTATCTAGACCAAGACCTTTTCTTCTATTATTTTCTATTTGCAATAACCAATCCTTTCGATCATTCTTTTCATGTTTTCTGGTATCTAAATTTAAACTTAAAAGCTTTTTGTCTTTATTTGAGTAATATCTTTCTCTCACTTCACTAAGATATTTTAAGTTTGGACTAGTATCCAATCTTTTCGAATACAAACTTTTTATCTCACCGATTTGACTAGAATTAAAGTTAAATTTTTTGTGCCTGTAGGGTCTTACTGTGTCCCATTCTAGAGCAGTTGGGTAAGAACTCTCACCAACTGATTCAATATCCCATGTTGAAAGGAGTTCAATATCAGGTATTACACCTTTATTTTGAGTGCTTGAACCATCAATACGATAATACTTTGACTCAGTAATTTTAATTTGACCACTTGAGATACTCTCTAAGCTTTGCACTGTTCCTTTGCCAAATGTTCTTTGACCTATGACAATACCCCTTTGATAATCTTGAATGGCGCCAGCAACAATTTCAGATGCAGAAGCTGAATATCGATTAACAAGAACCGCCAAAGGTTTTTGCCATACCTGCTCAGCCTTGCTTGAACCATATGGTTGAATATAGCCAGCTTTATGTTTAACTTGTACAGTTGGCCCTGAGGACACAAATAAACCAACGATTTTATTAGCTTCAATCAATGCACCGCCACCGTTATTTCTCAGATCTAAAACAACAGCATCAACACCTTCAATGTTGAAAATTTTAAGAATATTTTCTACATCATTGCTGCTACTTTTGTAATCAGATTTTCTATCTTGATAAGCATTAAAATCAATATAAAAAGAAGGTAAATCTATTATGCCAATCTTATTTCCCTCTTCAGTTTCTATGATCTTAGATTTAGCAGCTCTATCCTCTAATTTTATTTCCTCTCTTGTCAAAGTTATTAATTTTCTTGTACTTTCTGCTGAATTAGATGATATGAATTCTATCTCAACTTGAGTTCCTGATTCACCTCTTATTAAGTCAACAACTTCATCAATTCTCCAGCCAACAACATCAACATATCCATCTTCGTTTGAATCTAACTGACGTATTCTTGTAATTTTATCATCAGGTTGTATTTCCCCAGATTTTTCAGCAGGACCACCAGGGACTAAGCTAACAATTTTTGTGTAGTCATCCTCCGCACCAAGTAAAGCACCTATACCTTCGAGCTTAAGGCTCATATTCATATCAAAATCTTCTGCAGATCTTGGTGATAAGTATGAGGAATGAGGATCAAATTGATTTGCAAGTGTATTAATTGCTATTGAAAATATATCTTCTTCCTTTTGCTGTTGGATTCGTCTTATTCTATTTTTATATCTTTTTACCAATACTTTATTTGGATCATTAGAAAGAGTATCTGACATTAATGCAACTAGTAGGTCATTTTTAGTCTCATTTCTCCATATTTTTTTGAGATGAGATTCTGATTTAGACCATTGATTATCCTCATAGTAAATATCAATATATTCATCTTTTGTAAAATCAAATTTTTGTTTTTCAATTAATTTAATTTGATACTCAGAAAAAGCTACAAGCCTCTCAAAATACAAATTAATAACAGAATAAGCTAAATCTATATCAAAAAAATTTTCTGCATATTTTTTTGATTCTTCTGAAAAGTTATCAATTTCTGATTGAACAAAATATAATTTGTTCTCATCAAGTCTATCAATTAATGCATTAATGTAATTAGTATTAAAGTCATCTTTTACAAAGTTTTTAATGTAGTGTTCTTTTTTTAACTTTTTAAAGACTTCTTTGCTAAGAACAATTTTCTCTTCTGTTAAATTGGTTGATATATATACTTCAGGCTCATAGGTTGAATTGCCACATGAAATCAATGCAAGACAAATAAAAGACCAAATAAGTTTATTTTTCATTTAATGGTTTTGTAATTAAGACATTTAAGGGTTTGTACCAATGCATTATGATGCATTCAATAAATATATTTTACAAGACTTGAGAAAAGATCATTATATGATGCTGAGATTTTTTATTATGGCTGCTTCATAAATTCTAGCTATAATTAACAAAAATGAAAAAAACTATTACGTCATTATTATTTATTATTTGTTTCTACGTGGATTCTGATGAAAATAGTACATCACATTTAGAATCAATTGTCTTAGGCTCAGGTTGTTTTTGGGGTGCAGAAAAGGGGTATGAGGCATTGAATGGTGTTGAGGATGCTGTATCAGGTTATTCGGATGGTAATAATATCAAACCAACCTACAGAGAAATAACAAAAATAAAAAATAGATTTAATAATGATAATCATGCTGAAGTAGTCAAAGTTACATATAACAAGGAAGTTATAAGCTTAAGATCTTTAATTGAACATTTTTATGAATCTCATGATCCAACTCAATTAAATAGACAGGGCAATGACGTAGGCAATCAATATAGATCAATAATTCTGTATACAAAACCATCTCACAAAAAAGTTATTGATGAGACTACAAATGAATTTCAAAACCTACTAACTGAAAAAGGCTTCGGGACAATTCAAACAGTAATTAAACCACTTGATAGTTTTTATATGGCAGAGGAATACCATCAAGACTATATAAAAAAGAATCCCAATGGTTATTGCCCTGATCATTCTACGGGTGTTGTTTTTAATAATAAAAATCAAGAAAAAATCGATAATAGCCTTCTATTACAAGGTAAGGCTATCCTTGTTATTGATGCTAGAGATTATTGCCCATACTGTGAAAAATTTAAGTACGATGTTGCAGATAGTTATCAAGGAAGTATTCCAATGGTATTCAGGAACGCAGATCAATTAAATGATTTGACCATTAACACACCTACATGGGCAACCCCAACAATAATTTTTTTAGAAGATGGTAAAGAAAAATTTTCACATCAAGGTTATATGAAATCTGAATTATTCTATAAGACATTGGGTAAGTTTAAATTAGGAAATTCTGATGCATACAACGTTGCTTTCAATCAAGGTACTGATGCAAGATTTTGTAAAGAATATCAGATTTTTAAAAATACTCCTGATGGAGTTTTTATTGATAAATTAAGTGGAGCACCTTTGTTTGATACTAGGGATAGGTTTTTATCAAAAAGTGGCTGGCTATCTTTTACAGCACCAATAGCAAATTCAACGTATGAACTTCCAGATAATTCGTATGGCATGAAAAGAACTGAGATTAAATCAGTTTCAAGTAATATTCATCTTGGTCATGTTTTTGATGACGGCCCAAATGGAATGCCTCGATATTGTATTAATGCTACTGTTCTCGAGTTTGTAGCTAGAGAGGAATTTAAGAAACGTTATTAAGACTATGAAATTTAATTTTACAGTACCAGATATTTGTGATGCTTTTGTTGATGAAATCAAAGTAGGTGATGTTTTTTTTAATTCATTTGGAGGTGCTGATAAATTTTGCGGAGAAGTAAGAACAGCAAATTGCCCTCATAGTAATAGCATCGTCAAAGAAATGGTTGAAGAGGATGGTGATGGCAAAGTTTTAGTAATAAATCATACTGGAGAAAAGTTGTGTTCAATGGTTGGAGATCAAATAGCTAAAAAAGCATTTGAAAATAACTGGAGTGGCATATTTGTTAATGGTCATATACGGGATGTGGAAGTAATAAGTAATATTTCTCTTGGCGTATATGCAAAAAGTCCATTTCCTATGAAAACAGATAAAAGTGTGGGTATTGGAACAAAAGATGAAGACATTAAAATTGGATCTGTTGTAATAAGTTCTGGTGACTGGATTTATGTCGATACTAATGGCTGGGTTGTAAGTAAGAATAAACTAGAACTTTAATTTCTCAATTTCTAGATCTTTTTCGGCCCAAATCTTTTCAATCCATTCTTTGAAATTTTCTCTATATTGTTCATCGGTTGAATAATTTTTATTCTTAAGATTTTCAGGAATAACATATTTTTTGACTGACACTTTAACATCTCGCATATCACCTTTTAAAAAAGCCCACGCACCTCTTTTATCTGATTTGTAAACCACTGAGTAGTCTACTAGTACATCAATATTAGACATTGCTGAGAGGGCGGTCGCGATACCACCAATTCTAGGTTTCAGGAGATTTTTATAAGGTGAGTTTTGAGCTTGATGTTTTATAGAATTGTTTCTAGTCCCCTCAGCGTAACTAAAAATTGTTGATGGCGATCTTTGGAATCTCTTACAAGCTTTAAGTGTATTTTCATAATCTTGAAATCTTAGATCTGGATTTTTTTCTAACTCTTTTTTTGAATGTCTGTTTACAAATGGCATATTTAAAGTTTTATTGGCCAGAAATATAAAAGGAATCCAAGCTAATTCTTTTTTCATGAAAAATTTAAGAAGAGGAATTCTTTTATGAGCTGCAACCAATAGAATAAATATATCTGCCCACGATTGATGGTTAGATATCGCCATGTACCAAGAATTTTTATCGAACTCGTTATCATCAAAAACCTGCATAGAGTCTCTATGCATTATTTTCATGATAATTTTTAAACCGTAAACAGTATATTCTCCAATACTATTCGAAATTCTACTTAATTTAATTTTCAAAGACTTAAATGGAAATATTGCTCTAGGAACATTCACTAAGGCTAAAGTTCCGAAACCAATTGTTAACTCAACAATTATTAAGATAAATGTAATAAATCCTATTAGATTGGACTTTATGTGATACATATTAAATCTTCAAATTAAAATCCACTTAGGTTTGCGTACCTTTCAGTATGATACATTGAACTTCCAAATATCTGTTCGGCTACCCTTGATCTTTTGATAAAGAATCCAAGATCATATTCATCAGTCACACCTATGCCGCCATGCATCTGAATTGCTTCATTAGATACCAAATGAAGAGTTTCACCAGCCATCGTTTTAGCAAGACTCGATAATCTTTGGAGCTCGTTAGAATTCTCATCAGCTCCATGAACAGCTGCCATGACGGCTGATTTAGTTAGCTCTATTTCACAAAACATTTCAGCAGCTCTATGTTGTAGCGCTTGAAATGTTCCAATTAAAACACCAAATTGTTTTCTTTGTTTTAGATATTCAATAGTTGTCTCAAATGCTGATTCGGCATTCCCAAGCATTTCTGCAGCCATAGCTATTCTTCCAATATCAAGTATTCTTTCAACTACTTCACCACCTGATTCAACTGCTCCCAATACATTTTTTTCAGAACATTTAACATCATTAAACTCTATATTTGCATAGTTTCTTGAATCTGCCATATCAAGCTTAATTGTATTTAGACCATCAGCGTTTGAGTCAACAATAAATAAAGTCAATCCAGCTAATTCACCAGAGTTGCCTGATGTTCTTGCAAGTACTATTAAAACATCAGCACTAGCGCCATCTATAACAAAGGTTTTCTTGCCATTTAAAAAATACTCTTCATTATTTTTTTTTGCTTCAAATGATGTTTTTAATGGGTCATGATGGCTAGATTCATCAACTGCTAGAGCTGTAGTAATTTCACCGCTGACAATTTTTGGTAGGTATTTTTCTTTTTGCTCTTGAGTTCCAAAGTTTGAAATAGCATAAGCTCCTAAAACACCAGTCGAAAAAAGAGGGGAAGGGGTAAGTGTTTTACCACATTCTTGTAAAATTACACTTATGCCTGCTACACCAAAATTTGAGCCACCAAATTCTTCAGGTACTAGTATTCCAGACCAACCTAAGTTGACCATTTCTTGCCAAATATCATTATCCCAAAGGTTTTTATCTTTATTATCTCTTAGAGCTCTAAAATGAGTTACTGGTGTTCTCTCTTGAGCAAAATCTTTTGCAGTATCTCTTAGAAATTCTTGTTCTTCTGTTAGTACTAATTTCATCTTAATCTCTAGCTTGGAAGACCTAAAACTCTCTTAGAAATAACATTTAACTGCACTTCAGAAGTGCCGCCTTCAATTGAGTTTCCTTTAGTTCTTAACCAAGCCCTAGTAAGGTTTTTATCTCCCTTATCAAATTCATCTCCATCCCAGGCAACTCCATTGATTCCAGTAGCTGCAATCATAAGTTCATGACGCTTTTTATTATGTTCTGTTCCATAGAGTTTAAACATTGAAGCAGTTGCGCTGGCTTTTCCACCCTCGTCTTTTGCTCTTTTAAATGTTAATCCAAAAGCATGTTCTTTTATTTTATGTGAGGCTATTTGAGACCTATAAAAACCGTTGCTTATCTTTCCCTCTTCTTCACCAATGTGCTTTTTAGCAATTGAAACAAGATCTCTACCACTTCCCATACCTGATCCAAGACCAAAGCTAGATATGAAGGCTCTTTCATGTTGAAGCAATGCTTTAGCAATGGCCCAGCCGGCATTAAGCTGACCAATAAGATTTTCTTTTGGTACTTTTACATCATCAAAGAATGTTTCACAAAAGGGCGATTTGCCTGATATCAAGGTGATTGGTTTTGTACTAACCCCAGCCGTTTCCATATCAATAAGAAGAAAACTAATTCCATCATGCTTTGGCTCTTTAGGACCTGTTCTAACTAAGGCAAATATCCAATCAGCTTTATCTGCATATGATGTCCATACTTTTTGTCCATTTACTAAAAAATGATTCCCAATATCTTCAGCTTTTGTTGCAAGACTGGCCAAATCAGATCCCGATCCAGGCTCTGAGTAACCCTGACACCATCTAATTTCACCTTTAATAATTTTTGGTAGATGCTCTTTTTTTTGTTCCTCTGTGCCGTATTCGAGTAAAACTGGAGCAAGCATCCAAATACCGAAACTTAATAAAGGCTGTTTTGCACCAATTGCAAACATTTCTTGATTCAGAATTGTTACTTGTTCAGCATTTAAGCCACCACCACCATATTCTTTGGGTACTGTAGGCATGGTCCATCCTTTAGCTCCCATTCTATCAAGCCAAATTTTAGATTCAGGATTTTTATACTCTGCTTTTCTTCCTCCCCAAACCTCATCAACTGGAATTGATGGATCAGCACCACTTCTCATTGATGGTGGGCAATTTTTATCAAGCCACTCTTTAACTTCTTTTCTGAATTCTTCTAAATTTTGCATATGTTTATATATATTTTTGTAGTGTAAATCATTCTATAGCAAACTTGATTTAGTTCAAAAGGTTTAAAATGTTCAAAATTTATCAACGATATCTATATTCTTTCCTTATGAATTGATTGAAATAGTATAATAAGCGCATGTTTAAAAATATTGGTATCTACGTAAAAGAAAAAACAGATGAGGGCATCGACTCTCATGGCCTTGACGTATTAATTTCATCCCTAAACAAACACACTTCTAATATTTTCATAGAAGAAACATCAAAATATAAAAATAATTCCTTAACTATTCTTAAACATAACGAATTTACATCTACAGTTGACTTGATAATTGTCTTTGGTGGCGATGGAACTCTTCTAAGATCAGCTAGAAAGTATTTAGAATACGATATACCAATTCTTGGCATTAATATGGGAACTGTTGGATTTCTAACCGATATTAAAACTCAAGATTTTGAGTCAATAATTCAAGATGTTTTGAATGGTAACTGCAAAGTGGAAGAAAGGAATCTTGTTAGTGCTACTTTTGCCAGTAAAACAGTTTATGGTTTGAACGAAATAGTAATTCATTCCGGTGGCTATACACAATTGATGAGATATAGGTTATCAGTAAATAATAAAATTGTTTATGAACAAAGGTCTGATGGTCTAATTATAGCAACACCAACCGGATCAACTGCATATGCTCTATCTGCTGGCGGGCCAATTATTCATCCTGCTCTTGATGTGTGGACAATATTGCCCATGCTTCCCCAAAGCATTTCATCAAGACCCTTTGTAATATCTTCAGATGAAAATGTCACAGTTAGTCTAATAAGCGGACCTATGAGAGAAGCCAAAATTTGTGCAGACGGTCAAGAAGATGAGAATGCTCCTTATGATGAAGATATAGTCATCTCTAAAATGGATAATAAACTTAGATTGATTCATCCACTTAATAATGATTTTTTTGAAGCATGCAGAGAAAAGCTTGGCTGGAGTTTAGATATTTCTAAAAAATAATAAGTGAATATTAAAAATTTTCATATGCTAATAATATTGATATCAATATTGATTGCCTTTATATCTAATTACGGATCAGTCATAGCTCTTATTGAGCCTTTTACTTTTATCAAAATTGATCTAGGCTCATATCAAAATGGTTATTTGAGTTTTAACTCTCTTGAAACTACTTATTTTCAAAATAATGAATGGTGGAGACTAGTTACACCAATGTTTATTCATTTTTCTTTGACTCATTTAGTTTTTAATTGTCTTTGGGTTTATGTGCTTGGTTCAAAAATCGAGTTGATTGATGGCTATTTCACATTTTTTAATTTAGTAATTTTTTCTTCAATAATATCTAACTTAGCGCAACACTATTTAGGTGGATCAGCACTTTTTGGAGGATTATCTGGAGTTATATATGGCTTGCTAGGGTATTGCATGATTATTGAATTTGAATCTAAAAAAAATATTTACGACTTGCCTCCTGCTATATATATGTTTATGTTAGTTTGGTTAGTTTTAGGTTTCCTAGGAATACTCAATCTTTTTGGATTTGGAAATGTTGCAAACTATGCCCATCTTGGAGGACTCATCTCAGGTATAATCTTTGCTATGATT
>Ga0222719_10005308_pt1 | contig 11135 bp, 19 predicted proteins | sample C33_34DmetaG_FD_165039 | JGI IMG/M metagenome (GOLD analysis project Ga0222719, IMG submission 165039) | Estuarine water microbial communities from San Francisco Bay, California, United States - C33_34D | ecosystem: Environmental > Aquatic > Marine > Unclassified | place: USA: California...
ACTGAAACTGAACAACCACCAACAGTAGCGCATGATTGTGTCAAACTATATGATTGCGCTGTACCACCTTGTTGTAGTAAATCTAAATCTGTGCCGTAACTACCACTTATAGTAACTGTAGCGCTGTGTGTAGCACTGCCTGTTTGTATCATATCAACATCATTATTAGAATTGTTGATTGTTAAATTTAATGTTTTATCTTGGTTACTTTCTTGTCTTGTATAAACATCATTGTAGTTACCATATATGTTTGTTATATTTGAATGTTCGTGTCCTGAATTATTTGACCTTTGACTTCCTAAAAATGTATTGTTTGAACCGTGAATATCTAATCTTACAAAATGACCACCATATTCATAATCATCAGTAGCTAAAAGTGTGCCTGTGTTTGTTACATGATAACCTTGAGCAAAGTCAACATCATTATCTGAACCTGAAATATGAAATTCAAATCTATCTCCACCACAAGGTGTCTGATTACAAAATTGTTTAATACTTAAACTATTATTGTTGCCATCTAAATCGCCACCCCAAGTATAACCACTTCCCCACGCTGAAGTGTACCCAACATAACCATCATCACCTTTTTGTTCTATCTCAATTGTATTATTTGTGTGATTACCAATTGACATATCTACTTTATTGTCTTCACCGTCTTGTGATATCTGTAAATTTAAATTATTACCTGAACCTGTTTGTGATACATATATTTCATTTGCTCTAACTGGACTCGTCACGGCTGACAATATAAGTAAGAACGCCATTAGAAACAACAAAAGGAGATTTTCTTTTAATATCTTTCCTATCATACTTAGTTTTGTCTTTAACAATTCTTTTCCTATATTTTGGTGTTCGTAAGTCTTTGGCGATTGGATTCTGTTTCTTCATTTTTCTTCTTTGTTTTTTCTTTCATCTTATTAATATAACTACGATATACTGCCGCTTCTGCTGTTTTGCCCATAACTCTTGCTCTTTGTTCCATTGCAATTGCGGCCTGTATTTTATGTGCATGAGATTTACCTGAACCTTCTATTTTCTTTACACTTGCCTCTGCTGTCTTAACATCTTTAAATCCAAGACCATGTATTGTGCCTTTAGGGTTTTCATCTGTGTATAAATCACTATGTTTTTTACTGCCTACAGGTTGCCCTTTTTTTCTAGGGATTCTAGGCGCTTCTGTAAATTCTTTAAATGTTTTCATTGATACTGTTGTATATTAATGTCGTTATCTTGACCACCAAGTTCAAAATTATACATTTCAAACTCTCCTTGTATAATATTTAGTAAATAACCATATTCTTTATCTAGTCTTAGTTCTATATAACCACCTGATGCATCTTCTCTAATCCACACCCATTGCGGATCTTCGTCTAATATAATCACACCTGTTACGGGATCTTTACCTAATTTTATTTCACCTACTGTTTTTTGTTTATCAAATTCTGATCGCATTTCTTTCGCAAGTTCTTCATTAATCTGTTTAAGTATGTCGGCAAGAAAGTTTTGTTCTAAGAAATCTATATCAAGTCCTGTTACATATAAGTCTTCTTCTTCTTCCAGATAATCTTGTTCTAAATCATCAAATTGTAAAAAGTCTATATCTAACGCATCAGCTACCTCTTTTATTTTCTTTTCATAGTTTTCTTCTTCTAAATCTTTTGGTTTTGCTATAATTAACATATTGTTAATCATATCTAATTCTAAATCTAGTTTGACAGGAGGCATTGGTGGATTTTCTGGCACAGTAACCTGTGTTGCTTGAAATGCTTGATTCAGTATAACTTGACCTGCCGCACTCTCTACTGATATTTCACCAACAAGACAATTACCTTTTACATCACAACTTGGTAATAATATAATTGTAGAACCACCTAGTTCATCTATTGTCATAGAAAAATCTGTGCCACGAACACCTATCGTTGCTGTAGGTGTTGTAATCTTTATATCTTGTCTTGATGTTTTTGCAATTTGTCCTGACGCATATTTTATTGTGCCAAGTTTTGCTGATAAATTTAGTTTACCTTTTTTTGTGTTAGGATCATATACAAATTCATCTATGATAAGTTTACTGTGTTGTGTAACATCAACTCTTGTATCGTCAACAAACAATATACCAACTTTACCATTGCCTGTTTTTACTGTGTCGTATTGTTCTATGGAAAGTTCTTGTTCAATCGTAATGTCTGTTTTATTACGATCAATAACACCGTTGCCTTCTACTTGGTCAACATTTCCTATGCTAGCCCTTAACGGACTAGCACAGAATAATATTAATATTAATATTGTCCACTTAGTCAGTTTGGGATATATCAATGTCATGGTTATCACCAGATGTCGTCAATGTAATCATATTATCATAAACACCAGATTGTGTGATATCTACATCAGCGATAGATCCTGTATGAGTGTGGATAAAGGTGTGTCCGTTAACATCACCATCACCATCTATGTCAATTAAATAATTATTTGTATCACCGTTTACGGTTAATGTAAGAATAGCAGATGTTCCATCAATAGTAGCAGCAACAACATTGCTGTCACTTCCTGATGAACCTGTTACTGTCACGGTAGCATTTGAAGCGTCTGCTGTTTCACCTATGTCGATATCTAAATCGTTTGAACTACCTGCCCATGTAATTGAAGCAGTAGCAGTAGCACAAGACGAATTAGTTCCTGCACTATCACAATTGAAATCGATATCGTTTGAATCACCAGTTACATCAAAAGTACCAGTAAAAGTCGCACCGTTTACATCAAAGGTCAAAACATTCGAGTTACCAACTTGATCAATGTCGATAGTGGTAGTAGCACCAATCACACTTGATGATGTTGTACTATTACCTACTGTATTGTTTTGTCCGTCTTGGGTAATGTCGAGGTCAAGCGTAGCACCTGATTGTGTCACATAGATATCATTCGCTATTACCGGTAAGGCAAACAACATCAATATTGCGATTATTTTAGCGTACATTACTTTACTCCTCTATTTTAAATTTCCATAAGTCTTTCTCGACACCTTCATGAATCATATTAAAAATAGCATGTTCGATTGTAGTTCTTATGGCGTAATTGACTGGCTCGTTTGTTGCGACACCAGTTTCTATTTCAAGGGCTTTTGTACTCATGTCAAGGAACCTGAATACATCACCACCACTTGAATATGACGCTATCGTCTTTGTTGCTGATACAGTCAACAAGATTTCTCCTGTCTGTACTGCAACTAAACGAAGCGAAACTGTTACTTGGTCTGTACGATATTGTTCACTCATTCCAATGCCAAAATATCTTGCACCTGCACCACCAGATGTAGTGTTTGCATCATATCCTACAATACCACCCTCTACTATAAGTCCTGCAAACTTTAGAGGTTTTAATTGATTTTTTATATCACTCTCTCCATCATATAATTCTCTTGTTGATCTGATTAATTGTCTTTCTTTTACTAATGCATCAAGACCTTGTCTTTCTAAAACTATAAACCAAGGTTTATGTCCACCAACTGCTTTAAGACCATTGATAACCCATGCCTCAGGTCCTTGTGTTACTGCCGTAGATAATTGACTAAATTTTGTATTAGGTTTTCTTTGTCCTGTTCTATCAGGAAAGTTATAAACTGCAATTGTAATTTGTGGTTGTCCTAATTCTGGAATTTTTTGTAATCTTTTTATAGTGTCAGTTTCCATAGTGTAAGGTGTTTCGCCTTGATAGAAACCATCTTCTAGATTTGTTGTTGCTGCACAACCACCTAACAAGAAAATAAAGGCCATTACTATGGCAAATTTAAACATGTTAGATTTCATTAAAAGTTAAAATCACCTATTGGCACAGACATCTCTGTTGTAGTACCATCTGGTTGTGTGATTGTTAATGTGATTATTTCTGTGGTTGTATCTTTAACCCAATAGATTGTAGAACCCTCTATCTCAGCAGATCCTGATGTAGGACAAGTGCCTGAACATTCTTCTCCAAACATATTATCAACTAACTGTTTAGATAAGTTTGCATAAATTCTACTTTCAACATTTTTAATAAACTTGTTGATCGTAGTATTATTTTCATCACGCTCAGCAGCTGCGTCAGCAGACTTTTGATCGTCTTTGATTTGTTTTTCTCTACTATATCTTAATTGTTCAAGTGATAGGACATGGGTACTATATCCAACACCTGAGAAAGAAGGATTGGAAAATTCATGTACAATTTCACTTGCGAAACTAGGTGTCGAAAGCACATAACATAACAGTCCTAGCACCGTAATTGTTAGTGCTTTCATATAGAATATTTATAATACTAGAAAGTGTAATATAGTCACTACTGTGAAACTAACAAATACTGCACCTGCAAGAATACCTCCTGCAAGTTTAATTCCTTCAAGATATGCCCTCTGCATCTCTACGCTTTTCTTTGCTATCTTTTTGTTCATTTTCCCTCATTTCAAGAACGGTGTTTAGTTTAGACCTCAACCTGATGAGATCATTGTCCAACATTCTTATTCTGTCTATCAAGGCAATTGTAGTCATTTGTGCCTTGTCTAGTTTTTCAATAATCTGTGCTGTAACAAATGTGTAAATGAAGTATATAAAGTAACCCATTGCAACGGCAGCCAATGTAGCAAAACCATACTGTTCCAATAATGATACGATATCCATTTAATCTTTTCTGGCGTCTTCTTTTCCGTCTGCTCTAGATATTCTATCTAAATCAGGTCGCAAGTTCAAAGCGCTACTTATTAATATGTCTAATTTAATCATATCGTGATTCATGGTCTTGATACGATTATCTAATGCTGATATTAACATAGTAATGGTGCCTACTTGACTAACAACGCCTGCAAGAATATACTTTAAAATAATATAAATGAAAAGACCCATAACAACAGCAGCTGCTACAGGTAAACCAAACTTCACTAAAATATCAAAAAATAATTCCATATGACTATTTATAATAAAAGGAGGCGCCTAACCATGGGCGCCGGCGTGTGGATTAAGGCACAACCCTTACTGTTAGTGAACAGGAGAGAGATTAGTCGTTGACTAATTTGCTAAAGTAATTCATAGTATCGTCCTCGTCATCATCACTAGGGGAGGTTTCAGATTGAGGTATTTGTTCACTTACTTTAGGCTCACTAACTTCCTCAACAGCACTTACAGGTGGGATATCTATTTCATCTGCTGTTGCGGTTTTTCCTGTACCATAAACAACTTTTTCAAACTTGGCTTTCAAGTCGTCATATGATTTGAAGTTTGTGGTAGCAGAAAACTCTTTCAGTGGATTTTGTAATTTCCACAATGATTCTATTTCTTCGTCTGTCTCTTTTACTTTAGACGGACCTTCAAATTCAGATTTGTCATAGTTCCAATAACCATCAACTTTTCTGATTTTTAGTTTAAAGTTTGCACCTTCCCAAAAATCAAATGGGTTGATTGCTTTCTCATCAGCAAATTCAGGTTTCATTGCTTCCGTAATCTTATCAAAAATTTTCTTACCAAATTTATATAAGAATACTTTGCCTTCATTCTCTGGATGTGCTGGATCAGAAATTACAAGCATATTGGTAAAATATGATAGTTTTCTTTTTCGTTTTCTAGCGATCTCTTTATCTGCCTCTGAACCAGTATTCCATAGTTTAGAGTTTTCTTCACTCACTGGATCTTTTTGACCAAGTGTTGTTAAAGAGTTCTCAATATACCAACCGCCAGGTCCTTGAAATGCATGAGACCATACTCTTGCCCATGGTAATTCTTCTCCTTCTACAGCAGGTAAAAAACGAATAACGGCATAACCATTACCAGTCTTATCTAGTTCTGGTTTCCAGAATCTATCATCACTTGATGAATTTGTTGTTGTTTGGGGATTTGAAACTTTTTCTAGTTCTTTTGTTAGTTTGTCGAAGTTTCCACGACTTTGTTTTAAATTTGCGAATGACATTGTATCTCCTTAGTATTCGTTGTATTTGTATTGTCTATATTAGCGACATTACTATATATAAAAGTTTTCACTTATTGCTGTAAAATTTATCAAGCCCGCCGTGGGATTCATGGATTTACCCACAAGCTTCCGGGAAGAGTCCATCTCATACAGAAGATAGTCCCTACTTACAACTACCCTTGGTGTCTTCAGCCATTCGGCCATAACCCTCCAAGAATATGCCTTTTGCCCTCTTAAGCAATATTCGGCCAGACGGATACACCAGTTTCGAACCTGGGTATGTCTGCTTGATAACTCTATTATACCATATTCTCGACTAAAAGTCAAGGGATAATTTGGCATAAAACTCACTTTTTTTCATATAAGATAGATTAGGTAAACTATCCCATTGAGGCATTTTCTCTGATACTTTACTACTTTCATCAGGATTAACCTTTATAAACTGTATATCTTTATATCGAACCATAACACGACCCATTTGTACTACCCAATTTTGTGGGGTTATGGAGTTCTCGTCTTCACACAGATACCCATAAGTACCTTTGTAAAGATTGTTAATAAAATCTGTGGTGCTGTACATATCCATACCAATCAAGTAGCAAGTCTTAGGTTGTTCTACTTTACATGCAATATACATGGCACTCGCACCTGATGACCAACCAGGATCTTCTGGTCCTGCATTATCAGCTTCCCAGCCACCTAATGCATAATAATCATTCATAATATCTTTTAATAATGTAATGTTTTGATCTGCTAGTCCATAAGTCCATGTAACATAAACACTTTCAAATCCATCACCTTTCCAACGATTATTTGATCTATCTTTGTTGACAGTAGATGAACCATGAATAACAAAGTTTTGATAGATGCCTTCTGGATTACTTTTCCATTCAGATATTTTAGGATCTTTCATACCTGTCTTTGTTGCCTCTATCATTGATTCAGCAGTATCACCTGGTAGATCATCCCAGTCTCTAAAATAAACTTTGTTATGATCAACATATCCACTTCGATATATTTCATGTTCTAACATAGGATCAACAGCAATTAAACCATCAACTTCATGTTCTCTGTATAGAGCATTACAACCCCATACTTTACCTTGTGTTTTCAATAGTTCGACATCAATGTCTTTACGACTTTCACCATTACCTAATACAAATAAATTTTCTGTCACACCATGCCTCTTAGAATCAACTTCATTCTTTCTTTGTTGTATGTCATGAAAGGTCCATACTTTTCTATCTTTCTTCTCAATGTTGGCCATATGATATCTTCCTTTATTTCTTTACTAAAGTTTTTAGTGTAGTTTAATAAATCATTTAGAATACATAATGTTTCTAATGATATTCTTTTTGCCAAATATGTTTTAATCAATATAGGGTGTTGTCCTCTGATTACTTTAAAAATCTTGTTAAAGTTTTTTTCACTTTTTCTTAATAACTGTTCCATATCTCTTTCGAAGTAATATGCCAATCCATCAATTCTTTTTTGTCTATCAAAATATACATCACTATTCATATCTTTTATGTAAGGCGATTTATTACTGACGAAATTGCTAACAAAAAAGTCCACAATACGATCACCGTATTTTCTCCCAGCCTTAACAAAAAAGTATTTGTCGTTTCGCTGAATAAATGTTTCATACTTTGCGTTAGTCTCACCATTGTATCTGAAAAAGTCGTAATCATCTTTCGTAAAGTGTAGCTTGATAGCCAAGTATTTTTTGTATGCTTCGTATCCTTCATTCATTAAACTGGTAGTGTTGCTGTTTTAGGTAAAAAGTTTAGTTCCTGTGCGTTCATTTTAATTTTATCTTTTAGGTTTCTGTTGATTAAATGTGTAATTTGATCTGGTTCTATTTCTTTTTCAGCACAATAATCCAATACTGCTTCCATATGTGTTATTCTTTTTTTACTTGCTCGTTTTTCTACTTCTAATGCGAATTGTTTAGGTGTCATTTTTATCCTCTTGTTTTGTCTCATCATATAGAATAGCACAAATCAGAGCATAGTTTGCCATATCAATTAGTGTGTCTCTTATACTCTCGTCTTTTACTTTTAGTTCATTCTGTTTAACAAAAGACATTAAACGACTAAACTTATCACCTATTCTGATTGCCACACCTTTCCATGCAGGTATGCCAGCCATTTCACATGTTCTAAAATTTTTAAATACATCTTCTTGTGAAGCATAATCGTGTCGCTTCATATCATGTACTTCTTTCATCTTATCTAATAAATTATAAAATTCTTCACTTTGTTTTCCCATTATTTTATTTCCTCATTCACTATATCGAGCATTAAGTCTTCTTGAAACTTTGATGCTAAACCGTATGCCATAACACACGATAAACCTGTTTGTGGTATCGTCATTAAATAGATACTCACTTTTGTGTCTATATTATACCAGTAAGATATTGTGCCAATTAAAGAACCAGACATTTGACCTTGTGTTCTTACATCACTACTATGAACTAAATTCATTTTGAAGTCTTGCATTATCTTTGTTAAAACAACAACTGAATTACCACAATACACAGGCACATTCGTCATTTGCATTTCATTTGGAGAAAACCAATTTCGTTGTTCATCATGTGCTTCTGCGTTAGTGTTTTTAAATGTAAATGTACACCCTATCAGTAATGTTGCTAGTATTAGATTAATTTTTTTCATTCTCTACCCACTTGTAAAAGTTTTCTACGGCTTCTTTGAGTTTAGGTAGATAATCTTTTTTGTCTTTCTTAAACACTTGTGTTGTGCCCTCTTCCGTTACAACTAAAATAACAACTTGACTAATTTCCTCATCAAAATGTTCTTTATACATTTCTGCATATGCTGAACCTTGTATAAAATAATTTTCAATCCAGTCTTCTTTTTTTTCTTTACTTGATGTTTTAAAATCTATGATTGATGGTGTGCCTTGAAAATCAGCAATACAATCACATCTACCTGCTACAGTGTAGTCCGTGGAATACATTTGTGCTTCTTGTAATCTAATATTATTTATGTCAATCAAACATTCTTTCTTTAAGACCTGAAACATCATTCTAGGTAAAAACTGTTTTTGATATTTTTCTACCTGATCAATGTCTATGTTATTTAAATAGTCTTCAACCATATTATGAAGTGCAGTACCTCTGTTGGCGGCTTGTATCATTACATGATTAGCAACATCTTCGCCAACTTTTTGGCGCCACTCATGTAAACCTTTTTTATCTCGTATGGATAAAACAGAGGTAATGGAAGGATAGATATCTTTGGTCTCTAGATGTTCGTAAAATCTTTTGCCATGGACATTCTTGGCTTTTAGGGGTGGTAATTCTTTTGTAGGCGGATTATGTGTAATTATTCTCATTATATGCTCACTTGTATTTGTATAGTATCGTATTATATCAGGCTTTGACTAAAAAGTCAAGGCCTAATCTTTAGTAAAAAAAGGGTCTGGTTTCTTTGCGTCTTTCTGTATTTGTTGAAAGACTTTAACAAATTTATCAAACTCTTTTGCCGCTGTGTATCTACCTGCCTTGTAAGCAATGTAGAGACTGCCCACAGCGATAATCGTATGTATTATTGGATCCACTTTGTAGCCTCCTGTGTGACTTCGTCAACTCGTCTTGTCCAACCTCTACCAAAAGTTTCGAATGTTGATAAACCTTCGTAATACTCTTGTCTCATAGATTGGTATTTTTCAATTGTTTCTGCGACAGAACTTTCTTTTACATAGTCGTCAATACATTTCAATGTATTTGGTCCTATGCCACCATCAACGGTTGTGCCTACTAATCGTTGTATAAATTTAGCTGCACGACCAGGACCTGCATTAACAGCAAAATCAAAGATGCATAAATCTAAACCTTCTGGTAGATCATCACCTTTCACTCTATCCCAATAATTTTTTTTGTAAATAGGTTCAACATCTTCTTTTGTTAAATCCTTCATTTCTTTTTCGCCACCAAAGTCTTCGTAAACTCTTTTAGTGACCCCAAGATTTGTTTCACCACCTGGATCTTTTGGGTGATTTACATAACCACCTTCGTGATGTAATATTACTTCTAATGCTTCTGAAAATTTGTTACTCATTGTAGTGTAATCCTGCCTTTATTTTTTCTATTAGATAACTCTTTAACATACCACTTCTTACAATATCATTGAGATCAAACTCAATACAATCAACTTCTTTCATTGCCTGCATGATATTGACAAAATCCAATATGCCATTTCTATCATTTGTTTTTGTTAAATCTGTTTGTTGGATATCACCAGCAAACACTATTCTTGTATTTTGACCTATTCTTGTCATGATTGTATCTAACTCATGAAAGTTTAAGTTCTGGCACTCATCTACAATAATTACTCCATTGTCGATTGTAATACCTCGTAAGAAACTTGTTGATAAGAAATCTATCGTTCCTTGATTTCTTAAATCTGTGTATAGTCTATCAAACTCTGCATCTGAACCTCGTTGAAACATGAATCGTACCATGTTTTGATAAGGCACTTGATATAGATACGACTTGTCCTCCTCATCGCCAGGTAAGAAACCTATGTCTCTGGTTGGCAACAATGAGCGAACAATATATACTCGTTCTCTAGGTGATTTAGGATCCAACACATCTTTTAGAGCATTGTATAATGCAACAAAAGTTTTACCTGTTCCTGCTACACCATATAGAAAAAGATTTTGTCCTTTTTCATAAGAGGCAAATACCTCTTTTTGATTGTCGGTTATTGGTTTTATCGTATTCAATTCTGATGACGATATATTTAACTTTTTTTTACTTACCATAATTTTTTCACCGTTTTAATGAGTGGCAACTCAGCTTACACCTCGGATTCTGTTTACCAGTATATGATATTCCTACTGTTGGCGCTGTTGCCTTTCTACTATTATTTATATTTTTCCTTTCGCTCTGGCTCTATGCTTTGCTAAAGTCGATCTAGTCTTTGCTTCTTTTATGCCCTGTCTTCTATATCTTTCACCCAATGGACTGGTAGGATGTTTTTCTGCAATACGATTTAGATGATCTTTCCAACCACTATCTGTCTTGCTATCTATCTGACCTACACTTCCTACAATGTTCATTTGTGTTGGTGGTAATAAAGTAATATGTTTTTTCTTTGTAAATTTTTCCATTTCTGCAATGGTCATTAATTCTTCAAATTCTGTTTTTGTTTTACTATTAAAAAATCTATATGTTGGCATTACCA
>Ga0222719_10005309_pt1 | contig 11132 bp, 16 predicted proteins | sample C33_34DmetaG_FD_165039 | JGI IMG/M metagenome (GOLD analysis project Ga0222719, IMG submission 165039) | Estuarine water microbial communities from San Francisco Bay, California, United States - C33_34D | ecosystem: Environmental > Aquatic > Marine > Unclassified | place: USA: California...
TCTATAGGGATATTTTTAATGTCACAGAAAAAGAGTCTCAAAAAATGGTTCAGGAATTTTACAAGTCTGGACACTTTAAAGTTCTTCAACCGATAAGGGGGTCTCAAAAGGCGATGTTAGCATTCCGTCGTAACGCAAAGAAGATGTACATTGTAACAGGTCGCCAAGATGTTGTCCGGGAGGATACGGAATTGTGGATTGACAATTTCTTTCCCGGGATATTCGATGATATCATTCTCACAAACAGTTACACCCCAAATGAAGTCAAGAAAGTTGATATTTGTCGATCCCTAAACATTGGTATGATCATCGACGATAATAAGTCCATATGTGACGAATGTATCAAATCTGGTATGACTGCTCTAAACTTCGTGGGTGTCCATGACGAGGATCTTTACCCTTGGTGTGAAGAGAGTGAAATCAGTATAAAAGGATGGAACTCATTAAACTTATAATGTCTCTCGGTCTCATCGGTCTCGGTTCCATCGGCGGTAACCTCGCCCTAAACATCCAGAAGTCCCACGAACTTAATGTGTGTAATCGTTCATCTGAAAAGGTGAAGGCGATCGTTAAGAAGTCTTCACACGTGAAGGGTTATGAAAACGTTGAGGAGATGGTCTCTGATATGAAGGAGCCTCGCACGATCATCACAGCTCTCCCACATGGGGAGACTACAGATACCATGGTGAAGAAACTGAGTGTGGCGTTGTCAAAGGGTGACACTATCATCGATTGTTCGAATGAATTTTATCGAACATCGAGAAATCGGGGTGCTTTCTGTCAATCCAAGGGTATCGGGTATCTCGGTACAGGTCTTTCAGGTGGTGCTGAGGGTGCTCGCAATGGTCCCGCACTCATGATTGGTGGACCCTCGAAGACGTTTGAGGAACATGAAAACCTCTTCAAGTCTTTTGCTAAGAGTTATGCATACATGGGCGAGGACTATGGCGTTGGTCACTTCACCAAGATGGTACACAATGGGGTGGAGTATGGGATGCTGCAAGGCATCGCTGATGTGTATGCCTACTGTAACCAAGATACACACTACATGAATCAGGTTCTGAAGGCTATTCGGAATACAGATATCGACGGGTACCTCACCAGGTCGGCTATGGATGTACTTCATGAATACGATTTAAAAAAGATTGCCGACATCGGACACATGAACAATACGGGTCTTTGGTGTTCGGAGATTGGTCTCGAGTATGGTATTCCCACACCCACGATTAACTCTGCAGTGAATACACGTTTCACAAGTCGACACGTCAAGGCGGTCAATACAGCCAATCATAAAAACTGCGCCATTGATTTTACAGTCGCGGTGGACGCACTTCGTTTCGTGTTCGCGACTTCCCTACTTGAGGGCTATGACCTAATGGAGACTCGACACGTGTGTGATGAGAGTATCAAACAGGCGTGGTCTTCTGGTACAATCATCGAATGTCCAATGATTGGTAAGGACTATCACACCGTCATCGAAGAGACGGCTGAAAACGCACGAGTCATGGTGATGTATTGTGTTGCCGCGGGTATCCCATGCCCAGCTGTACAAGCCGCACTTTCCCAGTATGATTTCATTCATGAAAGGTCGACATCCATGAAGTTTATCATGGCGCAGCGTAACTACTTCGGTCAGCACGAGATAATGGAGGCGTGATCCCACAAATAATCAACTTCCTTCTCTTTTAGGAAAAACTCGTTGTTACCACTTTTGATTTCTCTGAGTACATTTTCATACGCACACCCACCGATGTCAAGTTCCCATTTATCATTTTCATTCATGAGAATGTATTTATCCCCGGGTACCATCTTGGCTAAGTCTGCTTCTAATTCAATACCCCTGTATGTCATTCTAATTTTGCATTCCGTAGGCGCTGTACCTTTGTATTCCAAGTTTCTCGCAATTTGAATTATTTCTGGCGGCGATGCCGCTAATTCTTTTAAGATTTCTTCACGATTTCTAAACGTATGTTTCGCGATGATTGTCGCAAACAATAGGACACAATGACTTTGATACATGTCCCCTACTATACCCACAGTATCAAAGTAATTAATCCTCTCGTTCATATCACCACTTTCATGTAACTTTATTTTGATAGACTCGAGTTTATTTGGAGTCTGAATATGCTGTAAGACATCTTTACCAAGATAGTGGTCATTGAACACTACTTTCAGATTGTTCTCATCGATAAAGGTTTTGATTCTTTCAAAGTCGTACTTGGAGTGACCATGAGGTTTCTCGAGAATGTATGTCGCATCAACAAGTCCTAGGTAGGGTTCCACATTTTCACAGAAGTTATGTGTTGGTATGGACATATACGCCACGACGTTGGGAACATCCCCGAGGTGTTCCAGGTTCGCCACCTGCTGTCTAGAAATGGGAGTGTGAGGGCAATCCAATTTCTTGAGAGCTGGAATGATACGAGTCTTTGCCAGATGTCCCCTGGCACCGAAAACAAGGCAGTGATTCATCTGTTACTTTTTCCTGACATTAAAATAATGTTCGCCCTCCTCTGCAAACCCATCGCTGTTCCAACACCCAGTGGAAATGCTGTCCTTCGTGCTAAAGATTGTCGCATAGCGTATGTGAAGCCATCTCAAGTTCAAGAAGGTGTCTATGAACTTGAGATACTTGAAGCACCCCCGATAAATATTAGCGAGTCAGATTAATTAGGACACCTGACTTTGGTTTCATAAAAATAACTTCATCACACTCACCACCCTTCATCACCATCTGTGCCTCACCACACGTAGTTCCAGGTTGTTTGTGACGGTCACAGGCAATTTGGGTTCTCTCCGTAATGTCCAACCTCTGACTGTAGCCAATGAACGTTCTGTCGACAATACCATCCTTGTCGAGAGCTTCGACCGTCGCTTTCCATGAATACTTTCCAAACTCCCAATACTTCGTATCATCCACGGGTGGGGGTGGAGCATCCAATGCAGAAGAACGTGCGGGTCGCTTCTTCCGTGACCCCGAGACAAGGGGTGCAAACAAAAACTTAACAACAGTTGCCATTACTGTTCTTAGGTTTTGTGTTTTTAAGTTGTTTCTCTCCCAACCGGGTTCGAACCGGTGACCTCGCGATTAACAGTCGCACGCTCTAACCAACTGAGCTATGGGAGAATGGGTCCCCTCTATCCGAATCGAACGAATGACAAATGGAACTACAGTCCACTGCTCTACCAACTGAGCTAAGAGGGGTTAAGCTCCCACGTGGATTCGAACCACGGGTGGTGGATTCAAAGTCCACAGTGTTTACCAACTACACCACAGGAGCCTCGGATATATTACTTATACTATTGTTTTCTTTAAGCCCTTTTAGACTGGAGATTCCTCTACAGTTTTAGACCTACCGTTGATGAATTTCATAATTGTGAGGGAAATAGAAAACAGCCCCGCAGATGTATTCGCCACGATCATAGGTACCACGTTGAAATAAATCGAGTACACGAGACCGAGTGAACTCGCCAATACATTAAGTCCCAGGAAAGTGTAATTTATAGCTGCAGTGTCTTTTGTCCTATACACATGAACGACCTGGGGAACAAACATGATCGAAATGAGTACAGAACTCGTCAGACCAATACCATCGATGATCCCTTCCATTACATGGTACTATTTTCTAACGTTTAAGTAGGTATGATTGTTTTCATAATTTTGTTAATTGTCGCGATACTACTACTCATACGCACCGAACGAAAAAAATTTGCAAATTATGATTTTAAATGTTTTTTATTGGCTATGAAAAATCAACCAGCTAGGAGTGAACAATTTATTCGGTCACTCGATAAAAAGATTCCACTTGAAATCATTTACGGAAAAGATACGAGAAGTCCACAAACAGCCAGAGAATTTCAGGAATTGGTTGATCAAGATTATTATGAAAAGGCTTTGGAGATGTATGAAGACCCAACAGTAAAAAGACCCGACATAACATATTTCAATTTGGGAGCAATCGGATGTTTCATGGGACACATGGAATTCTACCAGAGATGTTTTGATCAGGGGTTAAAATACGCCGTCATATTTGAAGACAACGTAGTCATTGATTCAAATAAAATATACGACCAAATACAATCCGTGATTGACGAAAAGGGTGATGACCTCGAGATGTGTTTTTTCCATTGTTTATCGAGACTTCCAGATAAAAAGGAAGGAACTCTTGAAAAGGTAAAATGGATTTCAAGTACCAAATGTTATCTCATAAATGTTCATAACATGAGGTGGTACAAGCGATTCTTTTTGCCCATGGATAATCACGTAGATATGAAACACGAGGATCTTATAGCAAGGGGTGCTCGTATATATTACAAGGATTTTAGGAGGTACATGCACATCGACCGCTCACACACAAGTATCATAGGACATAGTGATCATGGGCGAAGAAGTTTCTTCTCGAGAGTACACCCAGATGTGAGTATAAAGAAACTCAAACATGGTTACTAAACCCTGTGAATAAATACAGGTCTCTCTGGTCGAATGATAGTTAGCCCTGCACGTAAAATAAATTGTGCCAATCTCGATCGCACTATGATGACTGTATGATCGATATATTTTTTAGATTGTGGTCTGTGTCGATCTAGAACATCCTTCATCGAAAGAATTCGATTCAACGACAATTGTCTACATTCAGTCGTATCCATCACGAGTTGAACTCGTTCGTTAAATAACCAAGCTCTTCTAAAATGTAAATCTAAATCTTTTGGATTTGTTAAATCGGATAGACTAATCTTTATAGATCGCGTCATTTTTATAAGTACACAAAAAAATACTTATAAAAATGATCCCAACGGGTCTCGAACCCGTGACCTTGGCGTGCCTCGTGTGGGTATGACCCCACGTGTGTATAACACTGTATAAGCACCACGCTCTAACCAACTGAGCTATGGGATCAAAACTCGTACATCGTTGTCTTGAACCTACCTCTTATCTTAACAGTGGGTTCGATGAAGAGTTCTCGTATGTTATCTTTCTCTCGTTCAGTACCTTTAAGTTCTTTCGCGTGTTTGTCGATACTGGCTTCAGAATTAAACTGTACATGATTCGGTGGGGATACATGCGCACCTATGAATTTAGCATCTTTGTACTGTATTGAGATAATCCTTCAATAATATATTTATCTATGTTAGATGATTTATATTTCATTCATATTTTTGATAATTGTATTGATGTTAATATACGCCATGGAGCGAAAGGCACCAACGTCGTATAAACCAAAATTAAAGAAAGATGGATTTTTGTTAATGAATCACCCAGATAAGGATGAAATTTTAAATAAACTCCCAGATGGATATGTATTTTTGGATTATAAGTACACAATCAATGGTTGTACACTTTCCACATTTCATAGAGATGTTACATCAAGTCAGTATATTTTCAAGACGAAACACCCAGTTTACACTTTTATAACGTATGAATACGATGGACCAGCACTTTCTGTCTGCCCAGGAAGTCATCTCTCTGCACCTATGCTCTATTCGAGACCACTCACCGTAAACGCAAACTCTGTGTTATTCAACTGTGACGTCGTTCACGCAGGTTCGATGAATATTGAGAAGAAGCCAAGAAAGGCTGTTCAATACAAAATCGCTCACAAAGATGATATCGAAAAACTCAAACACCTGAATGGTATACGCAAAGAGAAGAGTGGTGACTGTAACAAACGAAACAGTGTCGCACTAGACATTTTGTATCGTAAACTATCACTCATTTTTTCGTATGTCGTGAATCATCACATGACCCCATACCTCCAAGATCGTAAAAGTAACATTCTGTGTAAACTCATCGGTGAAGAAAGATGTTTCTATAATGTATAGAGTCATGTCTTTCGAGATCATAACATATGCGAACAAATCTCAGGGTATGTTTGAGGAACTTGTAAATAACAAGTTTGGGGTACCAGTCAAGGTCTTGGGGTGGGGTACAAAATGGAAGGGATTTTCAGATAAAACGGATGGTGTTTTGAAATACCTCGAAACCAAGAATGATACAGACCTAATTGTATTTCTCGATGGATTTGATACAAAGATTAACAAAAAACCGGATAAACTCGTAGAACTTTTCAAGCAGTTCGATTGTAAAATTCTACTTTCTAGTGACCCCAACATAAGTGGCAAGTTTATCACAAACCTCATTTTCGGTACATGTAAAGGAAGTGGAACCGCCAACGCTGGGATGTACATGGGATACGCGAAAGAACTCCGAGACTTTTTGAAATCTGAAGAAAACATAAAATGTAAAGATGACCAGGCGAACTTTAATACATTATGTAGAAGTCATGATTATGTACGCGTTGATGAAAATAATGTAATTTTTCACAACTTCAAACCAATCGATGTACGAAAAGAATCGGATGCACTTTTTGTGTCATACCCAGGATCTCCAGGTCTATCCAGATATTCTCGAGCGCTTGTAGAATACACACAATTCGTATACATATACATATTGTGTCTACTCGTGTTGGCTATGGCATTTTTGCCTCGTTATAAAAATGTATTAGTTGGTTCCACATTGGGTCTAACTGCTTTTTATGCATTCACTGCCGATAAATCATGTACAGTTTAAGCTGTCTTCATCGCAGTCATTTGCGCCACACGGTTCGAGAGGCTCGCGTTCGCTTCGAGACCGAGGAGGCTGATAACTTCACCGATGAGAATACTCTGTTGGACCATGACCAACAACTTAGCCATATCCGTCTTGGGACTGTAGTCGCCGTATCCGACTGTACTCATAGTGGTGAACGAGAAGTAGAAGGGGTCGAGAACAGAATTGAACCCAAAGCTCTTGTTGCTCATGCGATCAAGAAGGGAGTAGAGAATCCCGAATACAAAGGTGATGAGGAAGACAACAGGTAAACGTTGCATTTTGTAATCAACTGAGATTTTTATACAGACTCTACCCTGTTCAGTTCATCGATTTGTACATCGCTACTTTTTCGTCTAATATTTTTAAAAGCGCCAAGCCATCTTTTTACCGCATGAGATGAACTGATTGATACGGTATCATCGTTTACAACAATACTGAGACCATTACATACATCCGGTTTGTTTTCTTTATCGGGAAATTGTTTAAGGAACGCCTGTATCGAGAAAGAAGGTATGTCAGGTGCTTCACTCAATAGTTTGTCGTATTCTTCACGAGATTTCATCATAAATTCGACAACATTTTCTCTATGTTTCACATCCAAAGATATCTCCATGTCAACACTTCTGTAAAACTTCGACCACTTAACGCACATGAGTGAATGTGATTCAGAGAGTGGAAGACTCTGACTGAACTTACTGATGGATGTGAGAATACCACCGAGTACATTTAGAAACGCAAAAAAATACTGGATGATCATAATATTGTTTTTCATACCAGGTGATACATCTTCATTACCACTCGGATTCAGAACAGCGAAACCACCAACACCCGTAATACTCGCGATCACTATACTTGGGTACGCTAACCAGTCGTTCTGGTTTTTGTAATACAATCGCGCGTGATTGTGTAGCCACCGGTATCCGGCAGCCTTTTCAGCCCACTTTATGAGTAGTTTTTCCTGCTTTTCGCACCACGCACAATCATGGTCCGTCATGACTTACACTGATAATTTATTTGCACACTCTCTGGCTAACTTGTCCACCTGTTCATTTTTTGGGTGTCCATTGTGTGCCTTTACCCACTTCCATTCGATCATCTCGATCTTCATGCGTAGAGTGTCCATTTGAATCCACAGTTCCTTATTTTTTACATCTCCACCACTGGAAGTTTTCCAACCATTCTTCTTCCAGTTGTGTATCCATGAAGTAATTCCATTCTTCACGTAATTACTATCCGTGATTATACGCACATGGGTTTTATCCATGTGTAGACACTGTTCGAGTGCTTTCACGATCGCGGTCATTTCCATCACATTGTTTGTCGTATTAGGTTGCGCCCCACATAGTTTGAAATCTTCGCTTATAGCAGCCCACCCACCACGACCGGGATTCCCTAAACAACTCCCATCCGTGTATACTTCGTACATGGACCGAAGGCGTTTAAAATGTTTAAGTACTTTTTTTCTCAGTACATTATAGCAAGAGGTAAATATGGCGGCTACCATGTTACCTATCATGATGATATCTAGTGTGATGTCGAGTTGTTCGTCATCTACGGCTACCCCGGCTATTTTAGCATTTTTCTTTTGGTCGAGGGTAGCTGCATTTGTTGGTGCTTTACTAAAGGGACTGAACCCATTCAACGCTGTAGCGAATGTCGGTAAAAAAATCGGTAAGGGGGTCAAGAAGGGTGTACAGGCAATCGACCGCGGAGGTAGAAAGGCTGTTAAAGCAATAGGTAGTAGTGCAAAAAAGACGGGAAGGGCAATAGGTAGGAGTGCAAAAAAGACGGGACGAGCATTGAAAAAGGCATTCAAGGTTAAGAAAATCCGAATTAGATGTTTCTCCCCCGAAACCCCTATCAAACTTGAAAATGGGGAGACGGTACTTATGAAGAATTTGAAGCTTGGTGACGTTCTCGTAAACGGTAGTGTTGTTGACGCCGTGATGAAAATCAGAAACGAAAATGACCCCTATTACAAGCTTCCCGGGAACATTATCGTAACCGGTTCGCATTACATAAGATACGGTGGAAAGTACATTCACGTGAAGAATGTTCCTGAAGCGAAGCCTACCGGAAAGGTTGACCCGGTCGTGTATTGCCTCGTCACCAGTGACCACAAGATCCCTGTCGGTGAGTATACTTTCTGGGATTGGGAAGATAACCTCACCCCTACACAAGAAAACGTAGATATCCTAATCAACAAAATCAAGGTTAAACGTTCCATGAAGAATAATTTAATAACTCTCGAATAAAATGTAAACCTATGTTATAATGGCAAGTCGTCCTATACCACTCAGTCAATTACAGGGGGGTGGTGGTGGGGGTGGAGGTTGGATGATTACATTACTCGTATGTTGTATATCATCCATCATATCCGCGATCGTGGGCTTTTTTTTCAGGAAACAAATAACCGGAGCGTTGGGTAAAATGGGGGGTGGTGCACCAGCGGCAGCACCAGCGGCAGCACCAACGGCAGCACCAGCGGCAGCGGCTAGGGGTAGAGCAGCGGTGAAAGCCAGACGTCTTAAAATTAAGGCTGGGAGGAAAATCCGGAAGATGTTCCGCCGCCGTCGTCGCCCTAAACGTCGTCGCCCTAAACGTCGTCGCAGAATATTTGGTCGCCGTCGATCCCGTCGTCGTCGCCCTAAACGCCGTAGGGGTGTTAAACGTTCCTCCCCATCACCTCCCGCAGCCGCACCTCCCGCAGCAACCCAAAGTGCACCACGACTAACGAATACCCAAGCGGTGTGTTATATGGTCAGGTACCCAGTGTTAGGAAAAAGACATGGTTTCACCAATTACACCGAAGCTCAGAGACACTGGAATAACATCGGATTTAAAGAAAAAAGAAACGGAACATGTGATGGACTTTCATGGTACCAACGTAGGAGGGTGGGTTTGATAACATCAATTAATAAAATCAAAGATTAATAACATCTCATGAGGGACATTGTAAGCATAATGTACCATCATGTGAGTGACCACAATATCCCAGTCGGTGAATACATTTTCTGGGATTGGGAAGACGATAAATTTTCTTAATGTATAATAAATAATTATGAGCGGTGAAGAAGATAATACCATGATGTATGTGGGTGTCGTCGCACTGTTATGCTGTTGTTCGTCATCCTCCGGTGCAGCGGCATTTTTTCTCAACAAGAAAAAAGCTGCTCCCGTGAAAAAATCACGCCCCAAGCGAGGCAGGCGCCGCCGCGGTGGGCGTCGTCGCCGCAGGTGTTTCTCCCCCGAAACCTCCATAAAACTTCAAAATGGTGATGAAGTCGCCATGAAGGATCTCAAGCTTGGTGATGTTCTCATCAATGGTAGTATCGTCAAGGCTACGATGAAGATTAAGAATGATAACGATCCTTATTACAAACTCCCAGGTTCCATCCATGTGACCGGCTCCCACTACATCAAGGATGGGGATAAGTACGTCCAGGTTAAGGACTTCCCGGGTGCGGAATTGACTACACAAACAGACCCCGTCGTCACCTGTCTCGTGACCGATGATCACAAGATCCCCGTCGGTGACTTCATCTTCTGGGATTGGGAAGATAATCTTGTAGTATAATAGATGGACATAGTGTCTAAGGCGTTAGCGCTACCTATACCATTACCAGCGGACTATGTTCGCTCACTTCCCAGAATACCTAAGGACAAAAAGTTTCCCAAGCGTGTGTGTAGAGATGTAAAATTAAGTCCAGACGCAACAAACGCTGAAAAGGCGAAATTAAACACAGATGAAACGTTTACTAAATTGTGTTCAGATGATGTCGCGAACGCAGCAAATGAAGAAGCAATGGGAGAACTCATTCCAATAATTGTACTTCTAGTACTCTGTTGTCTCTGTTGTATGTCTATGATATCCGTCGGTTTCGGTGGTTACAGATGGTGGAAATCATCTAAATATAGACCACAAACTAAAATATACAGTCGCCACCCTCGTGCTAAAAATCTGTAATCAAAATTCCTTTTTAAAATCTATATATCGCATATGCATTTTAAAAATGATTATTTAGACTTATCCGGATACTCCGAAGCTTTTTTTGGTGTTTTACAAATCGTATCACCACAATGATCTCTGTTCTGGTACACAGAGTTTATAGAAGCTGCCATTTCGTTACACGTCTTTAGAGACCATCGTCCTAACTTGGGTTTATCCACTTTAACAAAAAGTTCAAACACTTTCTTGAACATACATCTAGATAATTGTAGTTCTCTAATCAATTTTAAATAGCACTGGTACTATGCATTTTAAAAATGATTTTGTCATATTTTTTTAGAAAACTAAGACTTGGTGCTTAGTTGGAGAAGGCGAGACCACCCATACCGGACTGGATGCGGAGGACGTTGTAGTTGGTGGCGAACATGTGCATGGTGGTCGCGCCGTTGGCGGCACCCATGGTGACGGCGACCTGCGCGTTGTCGATGCGGGAGAAGTTGCAGGTACCAGTGGGCTGGTGCTCCTCGGGCTTGAGCGCGAAGGAGTACGCGTACACACCGGGGTAGGGGGAACCGGTGTGGTGGTTGAAGGGCT
>Ga0222719_10005310_pt1 | contig 11132 bp, 16 predicted proteins | sample C33_34DmetaG_FD_165039 | JGI IMG/M metagenome (GOLD analysis project Ga0222719, IMG submission 165039) | Estuarine water microbial communities from San Francisco Bay, California, United States - C33_34D | ecosystem: Environmental > Aquatic > Marine > Unclassified | place: USA: California...
ACGACCGATAAAAAATTGGAAGAGTTGTTGAAAGTGCCACCTATACCAGTGCCATCAAAATACAGGAAGGTATGGGCGTACACATCAAAGAAATCTTTGCAGAAGAGGTGGGGTTATGGAACTAACTTTAGTAAGCGGTAGGGATGGCGGATTAACATATGCGTCATGCTACAACCTTTGTCAGAAGTGGGCAGAGGAAGAGGAGTGGAACGGACGCGACAGCTCAGTATGGCGTAAGCGGATGACACTCTATAAAGATGCGAGAGGTGTGGCTCACGACCCTGTCATCGAGGCTCGGCTGACAAACGAAACCATCGTGCCATGGGAGAGAAGACATGAAATGCCCCAAATGTGGTAGCAGAACGGAAGTGACGGACAGCCGTTGGAAAGAGGGAAATGTGGTGAGGCGCAGACGTCAATGCCGCTCTTGTTCACATACGTTTACAACAAATGAAATATTGGAGCATCCTGCTCCACGCCCTGTGAAATCGAATGTCATTAAAATGAAGCCGAAGAAACAGCGCATCAACATTGACGACATGACCGATGAGGAACTGGAGTCGGCAATTTTTTCTGGAGATTTTAATTATGACTGATGCAAAACTATGCCATATGTATGCGACTGCGTTGACCAATCCTCGGAAAGGTTTGCATGGTTACCAAAATTCGCCACGAGCAAAGGCCGCAATTCGCCACAAGCAAATAGAACTGGCTACGGCTCAGAGGTTTTTTGTCAGCAACAAACTGCTAGAGCACGCAGTGGTGGCATCCTATGTGAAGCCGAAGCATTTATTCGCGGCATTGGAAAGAGCCCTGCCGCCGTTCAATAATATGTGGATCGAATGGGACGAAGGGTATCGCAAAACAATAGAATACAAATGGCGAGAAAAACTGGGCGTGGATTGGTTGGAAGCATACGATAACGACAGGTTGGAAGCACGCTTGTTGTTGGAAGAAAAAGAAATGATGCCGTTTGACAAGGCGGGGTTTCATATCCAAAAGCAAAACGATCTGTATGGTTTTTGTTTTGCGTTCAACACGCCTGAACAAAATATCATATTGCCCTTGTATAAGATGGTGATCTTTTATGAAGAAGATGTGACCCCAGAACATTTAGGAGAAGGAATTTCAAGGACAGGTGTCAGAATTCCGAATGGACAAATTGAGGAGGGGTATATAACCGAGCAAGGGGGGATATTTCTCGGAGATGAATACTTACACCATCATGGTTCAGACAGCATATACGCAGACACTTTGGTGCGGAGGTTCATGAGTTTGATGGAATACAATGCCACCGTCATGACTTTTACAGAAAAGCCAGAGGATGGAATACTGAGAGCGATGAAGATAATGTCACTTCATCAGATGTATGGCATGGGAAGGTTCATGGTGTCGTTACTGGGACTGCTGAACTATGACTTGATCATCCAAGAAACTGGCAGGCCGGAGAAAATAAAAGGTGCAAGGTTCGCGGATCGAGATCTGAAGGTCAACGAATACACAACCATTGACATTGAACTACCGAAGCCACGGGGCAAGCGCATCTATGAGCGGATGTTCACGGGTCAAGGTTCGCCGAAGCGAGAGCATTGGCGGCGTGGACACTGGCGGACACTGCGAGACGAGGCAGGCAACTTGAAGAAGAGAGTCTGGATCGATGCAATGAAATGCGGAGATCCAAAACTAGGATCAATTATTCACGACTACAACTTGAGGGCAAAATGAGTAGACCAAAAAAATTCGAATGTAAGACCAAGACATTTAACTTGGTCATGAGAGAGCGGCAGTATGAAATCCTTGTGAAAAAGGCTAATCGTCTGTCAGATATAACCAAGAGACAGGTGAGCGTGGCCGACATCATTCGCTTATGTGTTGACCTTCACATGGAGGACACTTGCGATGAAATCGAGCGGAGATACCGTGCCCAAGGTTACTGAGAAAGAATACCTGATAGCGCAGGAGTTCATGGTTCATGCCTCAAACTACTATGTGGTTAAGGCAAAGACCATGGGCGAAGCAATCGCACTCATCGAACTTGACGAGGATGTGTTGCCTGTTGGAGGTAGCACTCACGAGTTCAAAATTCTGGGATATAACTCAGAGGATAATTTTGACAGTTGAAAAACTCAAATAAAATACTGGACTTCACAATTACTTTGTATTCTAATCGGTGCAAAGTTGTGAAAGAAGTGGTAGCAAAACCCACCGAACTGGAGAGGATGATCGATGCGCTGGACGAAGAAGCCAGCACTCCGAGGAGGGGGGATGGTCATCATGGATACTACATCGAAGTCGAGATAAGGAGGCACAAAGATGTATACACAAGTAACGGTAATAAACGATGCACTAAATCTGCTAAGAGGAAAACTGGTGCGGTTCATTCTGGAGGACGGAGACATGAGGATGATCGCCAATCTGGTTCAAGCCGCAGATCTTCTGGGGCTGGAGTACGATCAGGAGGCAATGGTGTATCGGATACCACAACCAAAACCCGAGCCCGAAGTAAAGCGAAAGCGGGGCAGACCAAGAAAGGCGAAGTAAATGGTAAAGCCAGTCGGACGACCAAAGGTAGAAGAAAAAGCAAGGTTTCGTAATGTGGCTGTGCCTCTTGAAACATATGAGATGTTAAGGCATATTGCAGACAGAGAGGATCGGACAATGGCGCGGCAGATTGGCGTGTTAATCCGAAGAGCCTATGAAGAAAAAGCGAAACCCATTAGCACTTAGGATTCGTGAGCCGAGGTTCAGGCAACGAGTTGTGAAATCAAAGAAACTATATACGAGGAAGGGGCGGATCAACCGCCCCTTTTCACTTGATACAAGACCACCAGTATCAGAGCAATCTGAACTGCATCAACCCAAGGAACTGCGAAACCAACTGTCATTCTAATATAGTATCACAAAATTGTACAATATATGAACCATTAATCATCTGCTGTTCCTTTTATTAAACATTCGGCTTGTTCGCCTTGGCAACAATCCTGAATAATACACTTACAATTAGCGCATTGTAGATGCCCGTGGACATCAACGGGCGGCAAGTGTGTCCTGCATCGAGGGCATAACCCTTGGTTCATACGCTCGGCAATACTGCCATCACCCTGCTCGATCATCATCTGTCTCCTCCTGTTGGTTAAGGATCTTTCTCTTTGCTTCAAGCGATATGATGTTATCACGACTCATCCCTTTCAAAAAAGTTTTTGCAACTTCTATGTTGAGCCCAGTCAGTTTCCTAAATCGGTCTACTGCTTGCTCTTGCGTAAGCAATCCTTTCTTGTAATCGATGAGCACATCTATGCTTCCTGATATTTGTGGTTTAAAGTCAACCATTCTCTTGCCTCCTCTCCTAGAACTCTGGCACCAATGTCAATCTTATCTCGCAACGCCTGAACAATCTTCTCATCCACTGTGCCTTCACAGATCAGATCGATGTATGTGACAGTATTCTTCTGCCCGATACGATGACACCGATCCTCTGATTGGATTCGAGTTTCAAGATTAAAGTCATTCGCATAATAGATCACTGTGTTTGCTGCGGTTAGCGTGAGCCCATATCCAGCGGTGGCTGGGTTGGCTACAAAGAACCGAGCATCCCCATGTTGGAATGACGCTATAGCGTTTTGACGCTCTTCGTCAGAAGTATCTCCGTAATATGTGACCACACTGTGACTACCATATTTCTTTGCAAGCGCATCTTTGATACGCACTATATCATATCTGAAGCGTGACCAGATGATGATTTTGCCAGAAACTTCTTCGATGCATGACATCATAGCGTCAAGACGTTGTGTGTTAAACTCAACGAGATTGCCATCATCAGTTGGTAAATGCCCTGACAAGATCTGTTGGAAGCGTAGCAATGCCGTGATCATCTGTAAGGATGTCACAAGTTCGCCATCTTCAAACTCAATCATGGCCTGTTCTGATATATCTTGGTACATTTGTCGTTGTTCTGGTGTCATGCCGACATAACGCACGGTATAATTCTTTTCGGGCAGATCCAAACAATCTTTCTTGAGCACACGATAACTAAAGGTATCCAGTTTGTCTGTCAGTTCGTCTAGGTTTTTGTACCCGATGATCTCATCAAAACTGAGCGATCCCATTGTGCGCCGTTGAATGAGTGCGTATCGTGCTTGGAATGCATAGTAGGAATCGTAGCCCAAGATCCGAGGATCGAGGAACGCACATTGTGCATACAGATCCAGAGGGGATTTGGTCACGGGCGAACCCGTCAAGATGCGCCGACACTTAAATTCTTGGGAGATCTTGAGAAGAGATTTGGTTCGGGCTGCCTTTGGATTTTTGATCGTGGTAGATTCGTCAATCGCAATCATCCCGTTTGCACCAAACTTCTTTGCGATCCACTCGCCTGCCTTCTTGCCCTTGGCAGAACTAAACGCTTCGACATTCATGACAAAGATCTTGAGCCCAGGCTCGGGGTTCGAGAAGAAATTTTTCAGCGCATCTTTATACTTCTTCGTGGACAAAGGTTGCCACAAAAAGGTGTGCCGCCGGATGTCATTAGGAAAATGTTCTGGTATTTCCTTGTTCATCCAGTTACGGTATACGCCCTTGGGCGCGATGACCAACGCAAAGTCTATCTGTTGTGTGTTAGCAAGATAGGCCATGGTATCGATGAGAACTTTGGACTTACCAGTTCCCATCTCCATGAAATAAGCGTAGCACTGACGCTGCAAATTTGCTGACCACGCCTTGCGTTGATGCTCATAAGGTTCAGTTTTAAATTTGTAGTTGACTTTCATTAATGTCCTCCATTATGTTATATATAAGTTGATTGGATTGGCTAGTCAACACTTAACCTGAAGAGGATGTACTTGCTATGAAGCAGAGTGAAACAATCTTTGAAGAAGAAATGTTCGCCGATGCGGATACACTTAGCGGTGTAAATGCGGATGGCGGCAAACAACTCTCCAGTTTGGTTCGTCTTTTAAATAATGTTCAACAGCAAATCGATGACGCTGAAGAACATTTGAAGGCACTCAAGCAGGAGAAACAGCGGATATCGTTTGAGCAGATCCCAGCCCTCATGGATGAGATGGGTATCGAGCGTGTCGATGTGGAAGGTGCAACCGTAACACTGAAACCGTTTGTCTCAGCGTCTATCCCTGCTGACCGTAAGCAGGAGGCTTTCAACTGGCTCCGTGAACATGGTCTGGACGACATCATTAAGAACGACATCATCGTGTCGTTTGGTCGTGGGCAAGACAATCAGGCTGGCGATGTCATGTATGACCTCGAACAGCGTGGTTTTCACCCAGAACAAAAGACGCATATCCATGCCATGACGCTCAAGGCATTTGTCAAAGAGCGGGTGGAACAAGGTCTACCTTTAGATCTGGATATGTTTGGAGCATATGTTGCAAGAACTGCTGATGTGAAGAGGAAATAATCATGAGCACAGAAATCGTAAAAAAAGAAGAGGCTGGTCTGCCAGCCGCAATGATGGATGACATTCTGGCTACGGCTGGAGAGGGTATCGACTACGATACTTCGGAGTTACAGATCCCTTTCATTCGTGTCATTCAAGCACTGTCACCGCAAATCAAGAAGAGCGACCCTGCATTTATTAAAGGTGCATCACAGGGCGATGCCTTCAACACGGTGACTGGGGAGTTCTGGGGCGGAGAAGATGGCATCACTGTCATCCCATGCTACCAGGAAACCAAATACCTTGAGTTTGTTCCGTTGGAAAGTGGTGGTGGTTTTGTCGGGGAGCGGCAAGTTGCTGACCCAGATCTTTCTCAGACCACACGCAACGGCGCGAAAGAGATCCTGCCAAACGGTAATGAGTTGGTTAAGTCTGATCAGCATTACTGCATCTTGGTGGGCGCAGATGGCATGACCCAGCCAGCAATCGTGGACATGAAGTCTACACAGTTGAAGGTCAGTCGCCGTTGGAAAACACAGATTGCAATGCAGAAGGTGAAAGATAGCAAGGGACAAATGCGCACGCCTGCTCTGTATGCAACCATGTGGAAACTGTCTACTACTGAGGAGTCGAACACCATGGGCACTTGGTACAACTGGCAGGTTGAAAAGATTGGGTTCATTCAGGACAAGGGTTTGTTCGATGAAGCCAAATCATTCCGTGAGTCAATTATGAAAGGCGAGGCCAAGGCAGTAGCCGAGGAAGCACCAGCACCAGCGTCCACCGCACCTGACGATGATGTGCCATTCTAATTGAACCACTTGGGGGGAGCAGAGGGGACTCCCCCCATTTTTCTCACGGAGTTTATAATGGAATTAATTGACCGCTTTGCGGCTGTGTTTGAAGGATCAGACAAGGCACACGGTCAAACAACAGTCGGAGCCAAGCGGCGTAACGGAAAGACAGAAGCAAGAAGTTTCATAGTCAAAGAGCCGCTAACCAAGGAGTTGATTGCACAACATTTAGATGGAACAAAAGGTGTGGGTTCGATCCCGATTACAGATAAAAATGTTTGTCGGTTTGGGGTTCTTGATATTGACAAGTATCCAATCGACCATGCCGAGATCCAGAAGAAGTGCGACAACCTAGGTATTCCGTTTGTTGTTTGCCGATCCAAGTCTGGCGGAGCACACCTCTACCTTTTTATGAAGGATTGGGTTCGGGCTGTGGATATGCGTGACTACTTGACAGAGTTCTCTGCCGTGCTTGGCTACTCGGGCTGCGAGGTTTTCCCAAAGCAGGATCAGATCCTTGCTGATCGGGGGGATGTTGGCAACTTTATTAACCTGCCATACTTTGACCATCAGAACACACTGCGGTATGCCGTGGATGCCAAAGGCAATGATCTATCTTTGGAAGAGTTCCTTGACTTGGTAGATGAAAAGAAGACCACCATTGAGGATCTGTCTAAACTATCTTTCGAGTCCAAGGAACAGGAGTTCGATGGCCTGATACCGTGCATCAAGTATATTGTGATGATGGGTGTCGGTGAAGGTGGCCGTGATAACACGATGTTGCACACAGGAATATTCTTGAAAAAGAAATACCCAGACAACTGGCGGAAGAAGATGGAGGAATGGAATGGCAAGATCTGTAAGCCGCCGCTTCCAGCCAATGACATTGTCCGTCTTCAGAAGCAGGTAGAAAAAGATAAGTATGGCTACAAGTGCAAGGACGAACCGATGGCTAGTTATTGCAACAGAGATCAGTGCATCACCATGGAGCACGGTGTAGGTAAATCATCCGCCATGCCATCGATGGGCGGCCTTACCATCCTGCAATCAGAGCCCAGACTTTACTTCCTCGATGTCAACGGACAGCGACTCGAACTCTCAACCGAGCAGTTGCAGATGCCAACGCTTTTCCAACGAGCCTGTATGGATCAGATTAGTTTCATGCCCCCTACTATGAAACCAGGGGACTGGCAGGTGTTGGTGAACAACCTGATGATGACCGCTACAAACATCGAAGTGTCGCCAGAACTGACAATGACAGGTCAGTTCGAAGAACTGCTAGAGTTCTATTGCACCAGCCGGATTAGGGCGCGGTCACCAGAGGAGTTGAAGTTAGGCAAGCCGTGGACAGAGAACGATCTTGTTTACTTCACAATGAAAGGTTTGCAGGAGTTCCTGCGGACACGAGGCTTCCAAGCGTTCAACAGACCCCAGTTGCAAGAACGACTGAAGCGTTTGAACAATGGCGGCGAATGCAATGGATACTACAAACTGAAAGATGAGTCGGGCAAATGGCACAACATTCGAGTATGGTGGGTGCCTGAGTTTGATAACACTGAAATTAAACTACCAAGCAACAAGGAGAACATAGATGACATCCCTTTCTAACGATCAATACCTGAAGGTTGGCGACCTGACGGAATGGTTGGGTGTTTCTCGATCTGCCATATATATCTGGGTGAAAGAAGGCCACTTCCCAAAGCCAGTTGTGTTGGGTCCGCATACGGACAAAAACAGCACAACAAGATGGCTGCGGTCAGAAGTCGAAGAGTGGCTGGCTAATCGTCCCAGAGGCAAAGTCGATGACGAATGAGACACTCATATTCGGACCACCAGGATGTGGCAAGACCCACACCCTGATCAACTTGATAAAAGAAGAACTGTCAAGAGGCACGCCCCCTGACCGTATCGGCTTTGTGTCCTTCTCAAAGAAGTCTATCGAAGAGGCTCGGGCTCGGGCTGGCTCAGATCTTGGACTAACGGAGAAGGATGTTCCGTGGTTCAGGACACTACATTCTATTGGCCACCGCTGGCTTGGCTACAACCATGAAGACCTGATGAATGCTTACGATTTCAACATGCTTGGTAGGGATCTGGGCATGGTCTTTGATGGAAACACGGCGAGAGCAATGGAAGATGGCTTGGTTCCAATGTCCAACAAAGAGGGCAACAAATATCTAGAAATCATATCCAGATCTGCTATGCGTTGCATCTCTCTTGAAGATGAGTTTAATGACCGCGCTGACTACAGCTTGTACTGGGAGAATGTCGAGCATATTGCAAAGGCATACAACTCGTATAAAAAGGATGCCATGAAGCACGACTACACCGACATGGTACAGGAGTTCGTGAGGCAAGGCACGGCACCCACGCTTGATGTTCTCATTGTCGATGAGGCACAGGATCTAACGCCTTTGCAGTGGCATCAAGTGAATGTGCTCAAGCAACACGCTGATCGTATCTACTACGCTGGGGATGATGATCAATGTATCCATCGTTGGAATGGCGTAGAAGTCAGCAACTTCATGAACGCTTGCGACAACAAAAAGATCTTGGATCAAAGTTATCGCGTGCCGAGGAAGGTGTTCGACCTAGCCAACAGCGTGGTTCAGAGGATCGGGTATCGCCAGCCCAAGGACTGGAATCCAATGGATCGTGAGGGGGATATCCAGTGGTATTCAAGTTGGCACGATGTGGATACGGATCAAGGTTCGTGGACAATCATGGGCAGAACCAACAATATAATAGCCAAAGTAGCCACTCAACTGCGCAACGATGGTCAGTTGTTTCGGATGTATGATCGCCTCAGTTTCAACGAGGAACTGCTCAAGGCGATGAAGATCTGGGATCGGTTACAAAAGGGAGAGGGCGTGAGCCTCGAAGATGTTCGGGAACTGTACAAGCAAGTGCCGAAGCAAGGTTCAAGAGCCGTGGTTCAACGAGGTTCGGTCAAGTCTCTCGATGCTGTGGATCCTCAAGCGATATATAAGTATGAGGATCTGGTTCGTGATCATGGTATGTTGTCGCAAAAGTCTACCAGTTCCGAGGACATCGTGAATATGTCCCCAGAAGAACGCACCTATCTGGCGGCGATCAAGCGAAGAGGCAACATGGAAGCAAGGATCAGCCTATCTACTATCCACCGCATGAAGGGCGGGGAGGATGACAATATCATGCTGTTCACGGAGTCGTGTTATCCGGCGGTCAAGAACCCTGAACAAGATGATGAGCACCGTGTGTTTTATACAGGCATCACGAGAACGAAACACAATCTACATATCGTAGATCCAGAATGTAAATATAGGTATGAAATATGAGACGAGACGAATTACTCAGTACAGCAAAAAGTTTGGTTGATGGAAACAGGGCGGCGGCATACGGCGATGCCTATGAAAATCATGAAAATATTGCTAAACTCTGGTCTGTTGTATTGAAAAAGGAAATAAGCGTAGCACAAGTTTATCAGTGTATGATCCTTCTCAAGGTTGCTCGGTTGATAAATACACCAGAACACGAGGACTCTTGGGTTGACATTGCTGGCTATGCGAGTCTTGGAGGAGAGATAGATGGCACGGAAAGAGAGTAGCCAACTAAGTTGGCTTCATCGTATGGACCTAGACACATTCGATGAGGATTGGCTCCCACCATCAGAGTTCCCAGATCTGCGTAACTCAAGTTATATCGCCATTGATTTGGAAACGAATGATCCAAACCTTATGGAACTAGGGCCAGGGTGGTGCCGAAACGATGGCTTCATCGTAGGTGTCGCCATTGCGGCAGGGGATTTTGTTGGATACTACCCTATCGCTCACGAGGGCGGTGGCAACATCCCATTGAAGCGAGTCATGAACTGGCTCAAGGATCAACTTGCTACGCCTGATATTCCAAAGATCATGCACAACGCCACTTATGACGCTGGCTGGCTGCGTTGGGCTGGGGTGAAGATCGAAGGTACTATTATTGATACTATGATCGCCGCGCCTCTGCTTGATGAGAACCGCTTTAGTTACAGCCTGAACAATCTGTCTCGGGATTATTTGAACGAGCGCAAGGATGAGAAGACACTTCGTGCGGCTGCGGCTGACCATGGATTCGATCCGAAAGGGGAAATGTGGCGTCTGAACTCACGGTTTGTCGGCAAGTATGCGGAGAAAGACGCTGAACTTACACTGAAGTTGTGGAACAAGTTTAAGATTGAACTGGAACAACAAAGCCTGATGACGGTCTTTGATCTGGAAACGGCACTGATACCTGTCATGCTGGACATGCGTGAGCGTGGTGTGAAGGTCAACATAGATGGTGCTGAACAAGCCAAGGCAAACCTGATCCAAGCCAAGAAGGATCTTGTTGCCGATATCAAACATGAAACAGGATTGCAAGTCGAGCCGTGGGTTGCTACCAGTGTCGCCAAAGTGTTCGATTATTATAACCTTTATTATAATAGGACAGAAGGCAACGGTCAGCCATCGTTTACGAAGGAGTTCTTGAAGGCCTGCCCTCATGAGATAGCGGCAAAGATCCTCCGGCTGCGCGAACTAGACAAGGCAAGCAACACATTTGTCGACAACATCCTGAAGTTCTCGAACAACGGTAGGATCCATTGTGAATTTCATCCGCTTCGATCTGACGATGGCGGCACTGTGACAGGGCGTTTCTCATCCAGCAACCCCAATCTACAGCAGATTCCAGCGCGAGATCCAGAGATCAAGGCATTGATCCGTGGTCTATTCATCCCTGACGAGGGTTGCAAGTGGGGAAGTTTTGACTACGCGAGTCAAGAGCCGAGGCTCTTGGTGCACTATTGCGCCAGCCTCAACGACAACATGCGGCATCCGTTGGTTGACGAACTGGTTGAGCAGTACCACAAGGGCGATGCGGACTTCCACCAGATGGTGGCAGACATGGCTGGGATCAGCCGTAAGCAAGCCAAGACCGTGAATCTAGGC
>Ga0222719_10005314_pt1 | contig 11128 bp, 16 predicted proteins | sample C33_34DmetaG_FD_165039 | JGI IMG/M metagenome (GOLD analysis project Ga0222719, IMG submission 165039) | Estuarine water microbial communities from San Francisco Bay, California, United States - C33_34D | ecosystem: Environmental > Aquatic > Marine > Unclassified | place: USA: California...
GCCGCGTGTCGAAACAGACGGGACGGCGGTAGGAGAAACTCCTATTCTGCGATATCTAGGAAGACGTTCAGCCATTTATTATCTCGTCTTTGGCTGGGTTGGCCCGGTCGGTTTTGGCTGGGTTGGCCCGGTCGGTTTTGGCTGGGTTGGCTGGGTCGGTTTTTGACCTATTTTATAATAGTCATAACCAGCCTCTCCCAATGTAGTCGCTGCCTTGAAGTAAGATTGCGTCTTCGCCACTTTGCCCTCATAACGCAACAGAGAGGCTTCTTGTGCGCCGCGATCAAGCTGAAGCTGGGCGTCTTCTTCAAATATACCAGCCTGAAGTTCGTTGGAACGCAGTGTAATGATTGCATTATCCAACGACATACCATATTCGTCGCTTGCCGTGCCAAGCGCATAATTTGCAAGAGCCTGTGCGCTGCCGCTAAACGGGTCAATGCCTCCAGCGCTCGCCCTAGAATTTATCGTTGCTATATTACGCAGCACATTCTCAAGCGTCCTCACGCCTTGCTCTTTATACTTCAGCGCCTCAGAACGACCTTTCATCCGCTGCATCGTCGCTTCGCGCAAGGAAGCCATCGCCTGCTGCTGTGCCGCCTGCTGGGCAGCGGCAGCTTGTGCGTTCGCCGATTTCGCCTGCGCTTGACCGCCAGCGATAGTGGCGACGGCACTCACGCCAGCCATGACAAGGGGGATGGCTGCTGTCATTGTCCTGCACTCACTTTGTAGTCAATACCCAATACGTTCATCTTCAACGGCACGTTCTGGCCTATCGTGATTTGGCCGTCGTAACTGTAGCCCAGAATACCATGCAATGTCTTCAGCCCCGTAAACTCCGGCACGTCTTCATCAAGGATGTCACCACCCAAACGCCGGAACGGAATCTCTTTACCGTTGATCGTCATGGCCTGCGTCTCAAACACTTCCGCGTTCACCTCGAAGATACGCTTCTTGAAGCCCTTCAATGGGCCAGACGGCAGTTTCGGCTCAAACGGCAGCGTTTTGATTACAGGCGTGAAGTTAATACCGACTTGATACGAAGCAGTAGCTGCTTCAGCAAACGTAACAGTGAACGGACTAGCTGGCACAGTTTGGTCAGGCTCCACAACGCCATCTCGTATAATCTTGACACTAGCAGCCTCAAGGTGATCCATAGTAACCGAAGCCGCCGCGCCGCCTGTTTTTGCACAGTCGAGCAAAACTTCATCATCGAATAGCTCCACATAATAAACAGTCGCGGCATTCACAGTGCGTTTCACCGCAACGTAAATATCATCGACATCGACGCCGACATTTATGAACTCGCCATCCGTTGTCCACGAAGACGGGGCGACCACATTCTGAGAGCGCAGGACGGTGTAGCAGGTCAACGACCCGTCATCACCGTTCACTATCAGAAGCCTGTCGCCCTCATCCGTAGACGTTGCAACGCGCACCGCCATCTCCTCTGGCAATTTGAGAAGATGCGACGACAGCAGAGATATCTTTGCAGATGTATAAGCCTGCACCGTGTCGCTAAATATGAACTCCTGAAGCGCCTTGCCCTGTCGCTGTACGAACAATGACGCACCGTCGATGTTCTGTACGCGCAAACCGGGTTTCATGCCAAATGCGGTCTGCTGCTTCACGATCAGGTTGGACGGTGTGATCGGCTCATCCAATGACTGCGGCACATAGAACTCACCGCCGCTTGTGAACACCTGAAGGTGACGACCCGAATATATATCAACAATCGCATTGAACGTGCCGGTGTCGAGCGTGGCTTCTACTGAACTGTCGTCCAGCGCCTCGCCTGGATCGAAGTTAAAGAAGTCGCTGACACGCGAACCCCAGATCGTAGACGGCAGGCTTTTCGCCCCACCGAAGAAAAGGCGTCCTTCGTGGAACGTAACGCTACGCGGCCAACCGCGTGTCGCACTCCACGCATTTTCGTAGCCGTGTTCTGATTGCCAATCGCCGCTAACGATGGCGTCAGTATCGAAAAACGGTATCTCGACATACGCCTTGACGACAGTATTGCTGACGAACTCTGTGATACGCGCACGACCAAAGCCGTTCAGCGCGTTGATGTACTCGCCAACCGCTGCTGACTTGAACGCCTTGATGTCATATTGAGACGTAGCGTCTGGCGCTGTATCCCAATCAGGGTACACCGTTGCCACTTTCGTCGATGCCACATAGTCCTCGACATGGCGCGTCTGACCAGAACCCGTGCCAGCGGTGATCTCAATGAACATGCCGTTTGGTTGATCGTCAGATGTAAAGCTGCTGGCGGATTTCAGCGTAATCGTGCTTGTGCTGCCTGCTTGAGCCGTTCCTGTGTCTGTCGTAATGCTGGACGCAGTGATTTCGATATTACCGCTGACACCAGAAGGCGTAATTGTGTAAGTCGGATTGTGCGTGTCAATATCGAAAGCAAAAAGCGGTATGTGAGAGAACGATATAGTGCTGACCGTCCATGACGCATCCGTCGCACCGCGCACGATCCTGAGAGGTTCTAAGTCTTCATGAACAACGATAACCGTATCCGCCGACTGTACCCAATTCATCTGCGGTAAAATCGAAGACGTAAGCGCCGACACCGTGAGATAGTCGTTACCGCTACCATTGATATTCGTGATAAGAGCGCCGTCCTTGACGACGTACATGCGTCCCGGCGTGAATACAAGCATGTAGCTATCCGACACGCTGAACTCGAACTTGACCATACGGACAGCATCGCCAGCGCCGGAGTCTAATTCAAAAATAAACTTAGTGCCGTCACGTCGTTTAGCGCCGCCCTGCGGCTGTATGGATACGTTTGTCGCCGTCGTCAAACCCGACGCATACTGTGAGATATCAGTACGCGCACGAAGTTTCGGGTCTAACTCGCCCGACGTAAAATCGTTTTGTATAAAAACGACCCGGCTCATCCACGAACATCCGTTAGCGGGAACTCCATGATATTCTGCGGCGGGCGGTCGCCGCCGTCAATGTTCATAGAAACGCGAGCTAGACCGCCGCGCATGTTCTGCGTCGGCGCGCCGAAAGCCATTTCGTGAAAATACTGCGCTTTCGTGATCTGGTCCGTGATCGGTTCAGCAAACGTCGCAGCAAGTGCGTGTCGCAGGAAGTTTACGAAATAAGGCGGAAATGAGGCAGGGTCAGGACGAAACTGGTAGTCGATCCACACCTGCTCGTAATTCGTATAGACGCCGCCGCTGTAAATCTCAAACTCGCGCAGGGGCAGAGCGCCCGTCGCGCTCGTATTAAATACCGCTTTCGGGTTGCCCAAGATATCACCCGGCAGCGCGTATTTGTACTTCCATTCATTTACAGGAGTATCAACAAGCTGTGCAAGCTGAACTTTCTTGACGGACCAACTATAGGGATACTGCATTATAAGAGTGTCGCGGATATCGTCGTAGAGACGATCTGCAATCTGCGCCTCGTCAGTTCCGTCGCTAAAACTAGAAAGAGGAGAAGCGCCCAACATAATGAGCGCATCGGAACATATAGATAGTTTTGTGTCGCCTGCCGCCATGCCGACCTCTCAAAACAAAAGGGGCGGGCCGAAACCCGCCCCAATCTTATTAGTCGCCGTCAGTCGCGGCAAGCGTCGTGCCGTCCGCAACATCGACCACCCACCGCCGTTCGAGAGAACCTGCGTCAGTGTGCTGACCCGTGTGCCACCCGTAGAGGTGACGCAATAGATCAGATCGCCAATGGCGAGCGTGTCGGAGATATTGTTGAAATATCCCGCAGTGTTTACGTCAGCAATCGTGTCGGCGGTCTGATAGGTGTAAATGCCGGGGGCATTACCTTTCTTGGAAGCCGAAACAACGCCAAGTCCTGAAGAATCAAAAGCCATGATCTAACTCCTTACTCAGTGCTGCTGATTTTGACGATGCCTTCGTCGTCGATGGCAACCGCACCAGCGGAGAACATCGAGGAGACAAGGAACGACGTCTTCTCAGGCACATAGTTGATTTCAGACTTCTGGTTCATGCTGATGCCCATACCAACCGCATCACGATGGAACGCGAAGCTGGTGCGGGTGGACGGCAGCGGAAGACCACCTTCGTCACGGTCGCCGAGCATGATGAAACGGAAGCCCAGGAAGGTGTCGAGCTCGCCAGCACTAAGCGCCTTGACGGTGGCGAAATCCGAGCTAGTAAGTTCAGTTTCGTCCAGAAGCGCCGACAGACCATTCGCGTGAATGACCATCATACGACCTTCAGCCGGGACGTTATTCGCGTCCAGAGCCTTCTTCGCCGCGAGCAGTTTGGCGAGGTTAAGGTTCGTACCCGTACCACCGATGTCGGTGCCGACAGTCGAGGGCGACGAAGCCGAGTTCAGTGCGTCGATGCAAAGCTGATCCATCCGACGACCAATAGCGTTACCAACGACCTGCACCAGTTCACGGCGCTCATCGAAGTTCACTTTGGCCTGATGAAAGATGTCGCTGTATTCAGCAGCGATGTAGTCTTCCATCGTGGCGGACACCTGCGAGTAGGTGACGTTCAGCGGGGTTACGTCGGTCTGCGGTACGCGGACCGTTGCCGTGCCTTTCCCGATTTTCGGGAACTTCACGACCGAGCCTTCGACGTTGTTCCTCTCGCGGGTTGCACCAGCGAGCATACGGGAAGCCTGATAAGCCTGCTTGACTTCCGCATCAAACAACTGAACGAAAGCGTTGGAAATGCCTATTGCCATTTCATTTTCCTTTCGGTTCGGTTTAACGAAAAGCGCCTAGCAGGTATCCGAATCGGGCTGCGGCTTGAACGGTTTTGCGCCTCGTTCCAAGGCCGGTCCAACGGGCCATAAGGTTGTCCGTTAGAGCGATTATAAAAAACATTCCGAAAAATGTAAATACTTCCTGTGTCAAGGAAAATTACTAGACTTCTCTAGCAACTGAACTTCATTCACACAGGGGAATAATCCTGCGTACCGTACACTTGGTCAAACATCTTTTCGACCTTGGCGCGATAACCGGGATCGCTGACATACTCAGGCTTTGCGACCATGGCGGACAGTTCTTCTTTAGACGGAAGACCATCAATCGGCCCGACATCTACCGGCACCGGCTGATCGCCATAGTACGAACGGACTTTCTGCAAAGCGCGAAGACCTTGGGCCGTGCCGCCCATGATCTTGAACTCCTCAAAATCGTCGTTACTCCAAACACCTTTGCGAACAAGCCCTTGTCCCCATTCAGTCATAGACTTGATGGCTATGTCAGCGTTCGGTCCCAATTTCTTGAGTTCTTCTTCATAAGAAACTTTTGCTAAATCTTGCTCTGCACCTGCCATGCTAATAAATTTAGATGCCAAGTCTTCAAATGCCTTTTGGCTAATGCCGTTTTCTTTTGCCCAATCTTTATACGTTGAGAAAAGTTCGTCATCTTCCGGTATATTAGAATCCTCAAATATCTTAACGTCGTATTCTTCAGGCGCTTTGTGCTTTCCTTGAGAAAACTTCTTTTGAAGTTCGTTGTACGATTTTGCAAGATTTTCAAGATCAGGCCCACTTTCATCGTTCCAGAATTTGTCTGGATACCAGTCTGGACGCTCGAACTCTACTTCCTCATCGTTCTCCGCGACTGTTACCTGATCAACGCTAGGCTGCTCATCAGGAATGCGATGCTCAATAGACGCCTCCTCTTGTGGCGTTTCTTCTACCGCAGTACCCGCTTCAGCTAAAAGACCTTCGCCTTCGATTGTGTTTTCGTCACTCATAATTCTGATGCCCTTTTAATACGCCGCTCAATTTCGCGGACTAATGAGTTTTGCCCTTCTCTCGCATAACCATGACTTGCTTCTTCGCCCGGATACCAAGTCGGCTGCTCTATCGTCAGCGAACGCAAATGGTCAAACACCTTTTGCCCGTCTTCGCTGCCAAATACACGCAGGTACATGCGATCTGTATCATCACGATCCTGCTGATTTGTACGACGAAGCTCTGGCGCTACCTGCCGGAGTCCGTCCCAACCTTCTATCTGTTCCACTATTCTCCCTCAACCATACCCTGTTGCTCCATCGCTTGGCCTCCATCAACCATACCCTGTTGCGCCGCCATCTGCGCCATCTCAGCCGCCTGCTGCATTGCCATTTGACGCTCCTCCGGCGTTGTGCGTAGTTCAGCAGGGACTCCTAATTTATCAGCAACGTAATCAGCGATAGCACCCATGCGCGGAGCCATCATGCCCTCCGGTCCAAGCGCTTGCGAAAGTTGAACCCATTGCGTAATTTTCTCTATGTCACCCATGTTTTGTGCCTGCGCGATAGGCGACACCGGAGACACCTTTACCTCCAAACCATTTACACGCAACGGCATCTCGATCATGCCGCGCTCGTCCATGACGTACAGCACCCGCGACACGACAGGGATCATCGTTTCGGTGATCAAACGACCAAAGGCGCTGCCAAGGTTCTGTGCTAGTTCTTTCATACGCTCTGCAATTTCAGTAGCAGAACGCGCCGACATATTATCTGGCGGCAATGTGTCATCTAACAGAATCTTCTTCACGTTCATACGAAGATCGTTGATAACGATTTGCGACACATTGAAATCGCCGGAACGCGGCAACTGCTTCAGGCTTTCTCCCTGAGGTCCGCCGTTACGCGCAACCGGGATAATGGCACCGGGCGTGATCCGAATCGTCTGTGGGTTGAGAACGCCATCGTCCGCAGCCGTGTACACGCCAGCGATAGATAAAGACGCATTCTTCAGTAGCAGTTCCAGTGTTTTGTTCAGCGTCTTAATATCGGGCAGCGCAGTAATTAACGGACCACGCCCATAAACTTCGCCCGCCACTTTCATAAAACGCGCAACGACCCATGGCGATGATTTCATCTTGCGTTCAACAATCGCGGCTTTGCCATCCGGCCAGATTACCATGTAGTCGTAATCGCCACGCTGAACATCAAGAACAGTTGCCTCAAGCAAGTCGATCTCATCAGTCGGCTTCTCGTCAATCATGCGCTGAAGACGATCCGGGATTTCCGCGTCAACCCAATGCTGCTTGATCGCTTCTGCCTTCAGACGCATACGCCGGTAAACATTATCGACTTTGCCGTGTGCGCCTTCTTCGATTGCAACGAGATACTGTGGGACAGACGTGAATCGGACTGGGGTTGTCTCATCACCGGGTTGAATGAGCATGACCGCCGTGCCGACAGCCAAGTCCATAAGGAACTCACCCATCGCCAGATCAAAATTCGACTGACGCAAAACCGAAAACATTTTGTCTGCGTATGTATCAAGAACCGCCTGCGCCTCAAGCTGGCGCTCCGGCGGGATATCCGGTCCCGGCTCCAAACGACACCAGCGCCCATACGGCGGGAACAGACCCGACTGAATGCGGTTGGCAAACCGCTGCGTCGAGTTGATCGCGGTGGAGTCGAACACGCGAACCATCTTGTTCTGCCCAGGCGATCCACCACCTTCGTAATGACCGTCGTACAGATTCCGCTGAGGAAGCGCGAACTCGTAGCAGTCCTCGTAAATCTGACGCCAGTTATCCTTGCGACGCTGGGCCAGTTCGTGACGCTTGATAACCTGTTCGACGGTGAGCATAACTTAACCTTTCGCCTTGTTGCGGGCGCTAATCGCACGGGCCTTGCTTTTCGCATCGGCCTTGGAAGAAGCGCCCCACGCGCGGAGAGAAAGTAACAAACGCGTGGGGCGTCCTTTCTCGTCGCGTTCTGGACCGGGCATAGACCCCATTCGCGCCAAGAAAGATGCACGACGCGGGTTATCGCCCTTTTTGACAGGCGCTTTCAGATTCATACCCTGCGCCCGCGCAGAGGCGCGGCCCTTTTCGTTCAAACCACCTGCGGGGTTCTTCCCCGCCTTGCGTTGCCAAGCTGGAGTCTTAGCCACGGGCGGCTCGCATATTATCAATCAGGTTGGGGTACGGACGACCAGCCTTCTTCGCCGCTCGCATTGCGGCGCGTTTTTGTTCGGGCGTCAGGCTCTTGGATTTGCCAATGCCTTTCGGTCGCTTCTTTTCCCAGACCTTCTTCATTTCTTCTTCATCATCGCGGTTTTCATATTGACCTCGCTGATGCGTCCGCCGTACTGCTTGGCGTATTCCTTCGCCGCAGACATACCTGTTTTGGTATATGCAAACGTCTTCGTCTTTCCATTTTTCAACACTACTTTAGGCATTATGGACCCAATCTATTGTAAATATCAGTTGGACTTAACCAACTCCAAGTGTCTGATTTTCTTCGCTAGTTGCGCTGTTATTACCGAGAAGTGAGCGGGCGCTAATCCGACGCGCGCGACGACGTGCGGCGGCTTCCTTCTCCGCGCGAGATGATTTCTCCACAACCGGCTCCGGCTCCACTACGACTGGCGCGGGCGGAGGAGGAGGAGAAGGCGGTGCAGGCGCGGGAGCTTTAGGCTTACTAAAGACGCCACCCATCAGCCAGCCCCAAGTTTCGTTTCAATGCCACGACGCGCATCTTCACGCTCCATTGAAAGTAAAGCCCTCTGACCACCAACACGCCGCGCACGACGGCGGGCAGCAATTTCCTGTTCAGCTTTGCGCTCCTGCTCCTCAAGGCGCTTCTCCTGACGCTCTTGCGCGGCAGTGATCTCTGGGTCAGGCGGAGGCGGAGGCGGGAGAGGTTGCGGCGCGGGCGTCTTTGGGCTACCGAAAAGTCCACTCATTAGAAATACCTCGCATACATAAAATGATCTGTCCTGTTCGGACCGTATTGTCTCATCAAACCTTCTTCAACGAATCCTAATGCTTTTGCCCATCGAATTGCAAGAAAATTACTTTCATCTATCACAAACTGCAATCTATGTAATTCCATATCTATTGCAATCTTATTGATATAACGCATAGCGCCGCGTGTGAGTGATATAGGATTGCTTTCAACGATATAGCTAGTAAGCAACCAACCTTCAGCGGTGCCTGTTATCAGAGGCACAGCGCCAAAACAGCAGGCCACGTTGCCGTCATGGAGCGCTGTGTAACAATTACCATACGAAGCAAAATGCTTCAGAGTCTCGTTGTAGTCATCGAACCATTCAAAATACTGTTCCTCAAATGGGCGCAGGTCCATCATGTGAACATGCCCCCAATGAAACGGGATCATATTTACGCGATAATTGGTTGATATATCATTCGTGGACATATATATTAATCCTGTTCATTCGTATCTCCTGTTGACTAACGCCTTGGCTAAACACAAGCCAAGGCGTTTTTTTACGCAAAGATATTGAAGTCGGTCGCGGCCATGTGCTGCTTGAACATCGGGCGACCGTTCGGATTGCGCGTCAAGGTGCGATGCTCCCCGCCGCCCAACATCAGATAGCCGTATGCGTCTCCAACGTGCGAATGCTCGTTCTTGTTCGGCATGTCGCGGAAGCGTTCATAACCAGCACCAACCGCAACGCGCTTGAAATGATATCCGCCAGATAAAGACTTTCGTGTCCGCATACATTCCTTCGACACAAGCAGACCGGGCCGACCGTCAATCAGTCTGTTCATTGGCATCGCGCCAGCTTCACGACGCACCTTAAAATCGTTCGATACTGTCGGCTGGGCGCGAAGCCCCAACGTTCGCAGATGGTCGAACGCTGTGACCTCAAATATCTCGTCACGCTTGCCACCAGCCGGGTCGCCCCAAATAAATATCTCCGACTTCGGAAACTTCGTCTGGATATCCGCCATCAAATGATGCGCGAATCGTTCAAGCCCCATATCGAAGGCGACAAGTTCATGTACGAGATGCCATCGACCGTTCGGCATCTTCTGACCAAACACCGCAGCGGGCGTCAAACCAAAGTCGAGTCCCACATGCACAGGCATACCAGTCTCAATCTCTAAATCCGCCGACATCAAACTATCACTAAACTCGTGCCACACAGGTTTGCCGTCCTGAACATAAACGTACTGCGCTCCGGCATAACATTGAATCCAATCAATCGTTTTACCAGCAAGCTGTTGCTCGTAATACCCGGGAGGCAAGTTGCTTAGATTCTCTGCACCTTCGTTAATTATCCAATATTTGTCAGCCGCGAAGATCGCGTCCTGATGCTCTTTCGTGCCTTCCTTCACGCCACCGGGTTGCTTAAAGAACTTCCAAGGATAGCGACCGCGTATCGGATTCTTCTCCGCAAGGTTCGGCCACCAGTGATCCGAATCCATCGGGTTTGTTGACATCCACACGCCACGCCACGGACAACCGCCGTTCTTCTTCGTCGGGTAACGACCGACACGCGATGTCAGACCATCGACCACCGCCTTCGGCAGTTCACGCGCCTCGTCAATAAACCCGCCGGTCAGTTCCAGCGACAACAGCTTCCGCACGTCGCGCGGCTGATCTAGCGCGAGAAAGATCACTTCGCAATCAAGACCCGGCGCTCCATCGCGCGGGGGCAGCTTGATATGATGCGTGATCGGCGGCGACCAGCGCATATCGCCCCAAGTGTTCTCAGGGAATATCTCTTGCCACGTCTTAATCGTCGTCGTGCGAAGTTCTGGATACGAGTTACGAATGACTGCAAAGCGTGTGTAGCGGATGTTATCAACCGGCGAGGGCGGCTGCTTGACAGCGCGAAGCATCACTTCCGCCAGACTGGCATACGTCTTGCCGCTGCCGACCGGACCCATTAGGCCGCGAACAAAACTATCGTCGTTCAAAAACTTCCAGACTGTCGGGCTTTCGCTGAAATCCAAGTTTAATCCAGTCAGCGCATCCGTATCACGCTGGCGCTTGCGACGTGGTGAACGATCAGTCGCCCGTTGCGCTCTAGCCATCCCATCGCCCCCTAGAACCATACCCAAACAACCGCCATAAGGCTCCGCAATAACCGCACACCACCGACTGCATACTATCGTAAACACGACCACGCGACAGATGCCCGCAATAGTAGCATTCAATATGTTCGGCATAAAAGCGAACGTAACGGCGTGAAATGTCTATGACGTTACTCCCGTTCATCATCATCCTTTTCTTCGTCCACGACCTCATACGTCGTCGTCTTCGGTCCCGTCACGTTGATGCCGATCATGCTGGGACGGCGCTCATCGCTGTTCGGCTCAAGCAAGCCACGATGCTTCGCCAGCAAACGAAGCGCCGACAGCTTGTCGTGCATCTCAACCTCGATCTGATTACCATGCTCG
>Ga0222719_10005315_pt1 | contig 11127 bp, 12 predicted proteins | sample C33_34DmetaG_FD_165039 | JGI IMG/M metagenome (GOLD analysis project Ga0222719, IMG submission 165039) | Estuarine water microbial communities from San Francisco Bay, California, United States - C33_34D | ecosystem: Environmental > Aquatic > Marine > Unclassified | place: USA: California...
ACAGTTATCCGATCTCGTGACCGAATCTGTTGCCAAGCCTCGTACCGACATGGAACTCCTGGTTGAAATGGCCAACATCCTTGGCTACGAGGTCGATGCCCTACGAGGTAAGAGCCGGCAACGCCCGTTGGTGACGGCGCGTCAGATCTCTATGTATGTGTTTCGTGAGCTGACCGACCTCAGTTATCCGAGCATCGCTCGCCTCTTCGGTGGGCGGGATCACACAACCGTGATTCACGCTGTTGAAAAGATCCAACGTCAGATGGGTGAGCGGAAACAAATCTACGAACAGGTCACCGACCTGCTACAGCGGTTGAAGTCATGATGGCTGTGGATGTTCCGGTGGATGGCATGTGGTCAACTAGTGGAAATCTGTGGGTTCTCGTGAACACATCCACTGAATCACACGCGTGTGATCATCGTGTGGGGGATAACGGTCGAACATCCTGTGACGAAAAATGTGTGCTGTGTACTGGGGTAATTCACTGTTATCCCCAATCCACAGCACCTACTATCACTAACACTCTTTATAAGCCCTCTATGGGGAAAAGGATCAGCCTGTGAAATTTCGATGCGAACGTGAGATCTTGGCAACAGCTCTGGCAACAGCTGGACGAGGGGCGACAAATTCAACAGGAACGTCACCAGTGCTGTCTGGCGTTCGGCTCGACGTTGCAGATGATGCGCTGACCGTCACGGGCACCGATCTTGAACTTACGATCAAAGTTTCTGTCGCTGTCGGAATGGAATCACCCGGTTCTACCGTTATCCCGGCACGGCTTACCGCCGATATCGTGAAGGCCCTTCCTGCCGGAAGTGTTGATGTGGAACTCACTAATGACAATGTCGCGATTTCTGCGCAGCGTAGCCAGTTCTCGGTTCGTCCAATGGCAGTCGCCGATTTCCCAACGATTGGTTCACCTTCCAGTGAACCGTTTGTTCTTTCGGGTTCAACCATGTCTGCCGCTCTTGGCCAGGTTGTTCGAGCGGCAAGTACAGACGAAGCACGCCAACAACTGACCGGCGTGCTCATCGTCTCCGAGGACGATGCTGTACGGATGGTTGCAACCGATTCATATCGGCTCGCTGTACGCGACCTCGATGAAGGAGCGCTACTCGGTGCTGGACAACAAGTCCTAGTTCCGGCTCGAGCACTTAACGAAGTGCAGAGGCTTGTCGGTGGAGAAGGTGATCTCAAGGTGTACCTCGGCGATAACGACGTGGTGTTCGAAATTGGTGACGTTCAACTCACCACCCGATTAATTGCAGCCGACTATCCGAACTATCGAAATCTGTTACCGAGTTCTTACCCAAATATTGCGACAATTGGCCGCGAGGCGTTACTTGATGCGCTGCGACGGGTTCGTCTTCTCGCCCAGGGAGGCGCAACTCCGGTCCGCCTACAACTTGAGCAAGATCATGTCGTGTTGTCGGCAATCACGACTGACGTCGGCGAGGCATCCGAGCAAATTGACGCAAACTTTGAAGGTGAGCCGATGACAGTTGCATTTAATCCCGACTACCTAGCTGCTGGAGTCGATGCTGTTGATGGCGATGAAGTCCGGCTTGCAGTCGTTGACCCAATGAAACCTGCGGTGTTGCGTGGAGTCGGTCATGACGAATATCTGTATCTACTGATGCCAGTTCGGGTGCCGTAGTCCCGGCATCATGCTCGTTGAGCAACTTGAGCTTGTTGATTTCAGGAATTATCAACACGCAACCTTCGACCTCACTGCTGGTATCACCTGCGTAATTGGCCAGAACGGTCAAGGAAAAACAAATCTTGCTGAAGCCCTTGCATATCTCTCTGGTCTGAGTTCATTTCGTCAGGTTCCGTCTGACGCTCTTGTTCGGGTCGGCGCCGATCAGGCAATTATTCGCGCCCACATCATCGACGACGATGGCAGAACGTCCTTAATTGAAGTTGAGATCACTCGTACTGGTCGAGGGCGCGTGCAAGTGAATCGGCAACGACTACAGCGCACTCGAGACCTTTTGGGCACAGTGCGAACCTCGGTGTTTTCCCCTGACGATCTCACGTTGGTAAAGGGTGGGCCTGGAGAGCGACGTCGATTCCTTGATGATGCGCTTGTCGCTCTCGCAACAAAAAATGATGCCCTACGTCTTGAGGTTGATCGAGTTCTTAAGCAGCGAAACACGTTGTTGCGTCAAGCAAGCGGGCGACTTGGTGCAGACGCGTCGATCACCCTTGATGTCTGGGATGCCCGGCTTGTCGAGGTCGGTGAACGACTTGGCCACGGCCGACGTGTCTTGGTCGAACGGTTACAACCATTTGTTGCTGAGGCGTATGTGCAATTAGCCGGCGGAGAACACGAGGTGTCGTTGACATATGACCCTCCGTGGCGCCAACAAGGGCTTCAGACTGCTCTTGTCAATGCACGAACTGACGACGTTCGCCGGGGTGTGTCGACCGTTGGTCCTCATCGTGACGAACTTGACTTGACGATTAATGCCCTGCCGGCGCGCACCCACGCGTCCCAAGGTGAACAGCGCACATTGGCGTTAAGTCTTCGCCTTGGTGCCCACCGATTGGTTGCCGAGCACGTGACTTCAAGTCCGGTCCTCATCCTCGATGATGTGTTGTCAGAGCTAGACGACGATCGAGCAACGGCGTTGTTGCGCGAGCTACCAACTGGTCAGGTGTTGATTACCACGGCGTCGCCTCTTCCATTATCAGCACGTCCTGATCGGGTGCTACAGATCGCGAACGGTACGGTGGTGAGCGATGAGTGACGACGATGGTGTGATCTCTCTCTCGACGTCGCTCGATTCGGTAGTGCGGTCGCTTCGTGGTCCGAGTCGGGCCGAGGTGGGGGGGATCTTTGGTCGGTGGGAAGAGGCGGTTGGCGAATACGTTGCTCATCATGCACGGCCGTCACGCTTTGAGGATGGGATCTTGCTCGTCGACGTGGACGAACCGGCTTGGGTAACTGAAATTGAGTTCCGCACCGAGGAAATTTCTCGTCGATTGCATGAAATTGCTCAAGTGAAGGTTGCGCAGATCGAGGTAAGGGTGGCGCGTCGGCGTCGTTGATTCCGGCATGATGTGGCATGGCATCTCAACTACTTGAGCAACTTCGAACCGACTTGAATGCTGCGATGAAGAATCGCGACCAGGTGTCGACATCAACCATAAGGATGATCTTGTCTGCGGTTCAGGTCGCCTCGGTCGCCGGTGACGAAGCAGTAGAGCTCTCAGATGTCGAGATCACAGCGGTGTTGAGATCCGAAGCGAAACGCCGTGTTGAAGCGGCAGAGCTGTATGAACAAGCCGGCCGGGTCGAACAAGCAGCGGCTGAACAGAGTCAACTGGCCGTCATTGAGAGCTATCTCCCTGCAGCGATGGATGATGAGGCATTACAGAACATCGTCAATGAGGAAATATCAGCCGCGAAAAATGCCGGAGTTGAGGGACCGAAGGCGATGGGCCAGGTGATCAAAGCGGTAAAAGACCGCGCTGGCGATGGCGCTGATGGGGGTCGAATTGCCACCCTTGTCAAAGCCGCTCTGGCATAACGACCTCGTCGTCACCGTTAACCGTTGTCGTCAAATTTTGGATCCATTCTGGATGGGCGTGACAGTTGTCGCCCTCGGTTCGATTGACCGGTTCGGCGGACACCTGTTTGGTAGAATTTTCAAGTGCTGATGGGATTTTGACCCATTTACGCGCGGCGGAGAAACATCATGTTCTCTCCAATTTGTGACGACAATGAACGAGGTACTGCGTGTCCAAAGACACCGAAAAATCCAAGAGTCAATATGGCGCGAAAGACATTCAGGTTCTCGAAGGGCTTGATCCGGTTCGCAAGCGGCCCGGTATGTACATCGGCTCAACGGGTCTGGCCGGTCTACACCACCTCATTTGGGAAGTTGTCGATAACTCTGTTGACGAAGCAATGGCGGGCTATTGCACGAGCATCGGCGTGACATTGCTGGCAGATGGCGGGTGTGAGGTAAGCGACAACGGCCGTGGCGTGCCAGTAGATCCGTACCCGTCAGGGCCACATAAGGGCAAAAGTGCTGCTGAGGTGGTGCTAACCGTCCTTCACGCTGGCGGAAAATTCGGTGGGGAGGGGTACAAGGTTTCAGGTGGTTTGCACGGTGTTGGTGTCAGTGTTGTCAACGCCCTTTCCGAGCGCTTGTCGATTGAAATCGATCGTGAGGGCAAGCGGTATTCGCAGGACTACCACAATGGTGGAGAGCCTAAAAACAAACTGTCTGCAACTGGCGAGACCCCTAAGCGAGGTCGTGAATCAGGTACGACCGTGACCTTTTGGCCTGACCCAGCGATCTTTCAAGCCGAAGGAACCGAATTTGTTGCTCGAACGGTTCTTGATCGCTTGCAGATCATGGCCTTTTTGAACCGTGGCCTCGAAATCAGCTTTACGGACCAACGGCCAGACCGTGAACAGCAGGTCACCTTCCAATACAAGGGTGGAATTGTTGACTTTGTCAAGCACCTCAATCAATCCAAAGAACCACTCTTCGCGAAGGTATGCCACTTCGAAGACGATGACGGCGAGGGCCAAAATCTCGATATTGCCCTCCAATGGAATACTGGCTACCACGAAGGTATTCATGGATACGCCAACGGTATTTCAACAATCGAAGGCGGAATGCATGTCGAAGGGTTCCGCACGGCGTTGACATCGGTGATGAACAAATACGCCAGAGGCAAAAACTTGTTGAAAGAAAAGGATGACAATCTCACTGGAGAGGACATCCGAGAAGGATTGACCGCAATCATTTCGGTGAAGTTGCGTGAACCGCAGTTTGAGGGACAAACAAAAGCAAAACTCGGCAACGTACCGATGCGCTCGTTTGTTCAGAAGGCGACAAACGAACGCCTCGCTGAATGGTTTGACGAGAATCCGACCGAGGCGAATAAAATTGTGAAGAAAGCGATCGCTGCACAGCAGGCTCGCGTCGCAGCGAAGAAAGCCCGCGAAACCGTTCGACGCAAAACCGCCCTCTCTGGCGCAGGTATGCCCGACAAACTCCGTGACTGTTCATCGCGAAGTCCTGATGAGTCTGAGATTTTTATTGTTGAGGGTGACTCAGCTGGCGGCACGGCAATCAACGCTCGCGACCCGCGCACTCAGGCGATTCTGCCAATCCGAGGAAAAATTCTTAACGTCGAACGAGCTCGTATCGACAAAATGTTGAAGAACAATGAGATTCAGGCGCTCATCACAGCGATTGGTGCTGGAGTTGGCGAAGACTTCACTGTTGAAAAAGCTCGCTACCACAAGGTCATTGCGCTCTGCGATGCCGATGTTGACGGCAGTCACATCCGTACCCTGCTCCTTACGTTCTTCTTCCGTCAGATGCGAGATCTAGTCGAGGCGGGCTACATCTACATTGCACAGCCGCCTCTGTATTCAACGGAGGTTGGAAAAGAGAAGGTGTACCTCAAGGACGATCTTGCGAAGGATCGATTCCTTGCTGATCGCCCAAATCACCGAAAAGAATTTCAGCGCCTGAAAGGCCTTGGTGAGATGGACTGGCAAGAACTTCGTGAAACCACTATCGACCCCAATACTCGAACACTGCTCCAAGTCACCGTCGACGAAGCTGCCGAAGCCGACATGATCATGAGTGTGCTTATGGGAGACGACGTCGAAAGTCGTCGCAACTTCATCACCACCAACGCCCGCGACGTGAGGAACCTTGATTTCTGATGAGTGACGATCAAACCCCAATCGAACCAGAAGAACGACGCGATCCGGTTCAACCAATCGCACTTCAAGACGAGATGGAGAACTCCTTCTTGGAGTACGCAATGTCGGTCATCATGTCGCGTGCATTGCCTGACGTTCGCGACGGATTAAAACCAGTTCACCGCCGCATCATCTGGGATATGGAGCAACAAGGTTTCCGACCCGACCGGCCATTCGTAAAGTGCGCCCGCGTGTCTGGTGACACCATGGCGCGCTATCACCCGCATGGTGACAGCGCAATTTACGATGCATTGGTTCGTCTTGCTCAGCCGTTTTCGGTTCGTCACCCACTGATTGACTTCCACGGCAACTACGGCTCACCTGACTTCGGCCCGGCGGCGAGTCGATATACAGAATGCCGATTGCATCCACTTGCCATGCTCTTGTTGGCTGATATCGACGAGGACACGGTCGACATGTTGCCGAACTACGACGGCAGTACCGAACAGCCTTCGGTATTGCCAGCGAGGTTCCCGAACCTTCTTGTGAATGGTTCGCAGGGAATCGCAGTTGGCATGGCGACGAACATCCCGCCACACAACTTGGGTGAAGTGATTGATGCCACGGTGCACCTCATTGATAATCCGGATGCAACTTCTGACGATTTGATGGAATTTGTTAAAGGACCCGACTTCCCAACGGGTGGTTCAATCCTTGGTCGTGCAGGGATCATTGATGCGTATCGCACCGGCCGCGGGTCGGTGAAGATGCGTGCGACGGCGACCATTGATGAAGGCAAGTCCGGTCGTATGGAGATTGTCGTCACAGAACTGCCGTATCAGACAAGTTGTTCGGCAATCGCTGCTCGAATTACCGAACTCGTTGACAACGGTGACATAGATGGCATTGCTGACATCAACGACGGTTCCTCCGGTGGACAGACGTCCCTTGTTGTCACGTTGAAGCGTGACGCAAATGCGAATGTTGTGTTGAACAATCTGTTCAAGCTCACCCAGCTTCAAACCAATTTCTCAATCAATATGGTGGCGCTTGTCGACGGTGTGCCGCGCACGTTGACGTTGCGAGACGCAATCGACGGATATGTCCGACACCAGATCGAAGTCATTACTCGTCGATCGAACTTCCGGCTTGAGAAAGCCAGGCGCCGTGAGCACATTCTTGACGGACGTATCAAAGCACTCAATGTCATCGATGAGATCATTGCCTTGATCCGTGGCAGCGAAGATGCACCGGCAGCAAAGGTCGCCTTGATGGAGAAACCATTTGAGTTCTCTGAAGCGCAGGCAGTCGACATTCTCGATATGCAACTTCGCCAACTCACTCGATTGAGCCGTATCGATATTGAGGCAGAACTCGAGAACATCCGCGAAAACATCAAAGAACTTGAGTCGATCCTCGCTGATGACAACAAACTTCGTGGTGTTATCAAAGACGAGTTGGCGTCTGTGCGTGATGACTTTGCGGCTGATCGAGTATGCGCAATCACCTACGACGAAGGCGATATGAGCATCGAAGACCTCGTTGAAGATAAAGAACTTGTGGTCGTGATGACCGAGGCACAGTACGTCAAGGCAGTACCCGCTTCGTCGTTCAAGACGCAGGGTCGTGGCGGCCGTGGTGTGTCTGGAGGAAAACTCAAGCAGGACGACATTATTCGGCACGTCATTTTTACGACAGCGCACGCCCACTTGCTGTTTTTCTCAAACAGAGGTCGCGTGTACCGCTTGCGGGCACTCGACATTCCTGAGCGTGAGCGCACAGCAAAAGGAATGCCAATTGTCAACTTGTTGCCACTCCAGGCCGACGAATACATCCAGGCAATTATCGACACGCGTGACTTCGCAGGCGAACGGTTCTTGTTCTTTGCGACCCGTAAAGGCACTGTCAAGAAAACGTCGTTTGACGCGTACAACTCAAGTCGTCGGGATGGTCTCATTGCAATCAACTTGAACGATGAGGATGAGCTGGTGAAAGTCATCGAGACGAGTGGTTCTGACGACATTTTCATGGTCGCGAAGTCAGGTATGACGATTCGATTCAATGAGGGAGATGTCCGTGCGATGGGTCGCTCGGCAGCCGGTGTTCGCGGAATGAAGTTGAAGTCAAGTGATGATGCCGTTGTGTCATGTGACGTGGCACGAGACGACACCGCCATTCTCTTGATGACAGAAGCCGGATTTGGTAAGCGAACACAACTTGACAAGTTCAATACGCAGGGCCGTGGCGGTCAGGGGGTTCGCGGTATCAAACTCACCGGCAAAAAGGGTGTTGTAGCAGCAGCCTTCATGGTCGGCATCGAGGACGAGATCGTGGCCGTTTCTTCTGGTGGTGTGACCATTCGGATGGAAGTTCGCGAGATTTCCTCCCAAGGACGAGATGCCACGGGGGTTCGCGTGATGAACCTCGATGACGGTCAGACCGTTGCATCTGTTGCGCCGATCATCGCTGGCGAATAGTCAGATCACTTGCTCAGCACATCGCTCTCGTGATGAGGGTGGTGGAGTGGTGTTGAGTGTCGCCCTGTGTGGCGTAATCGCTGCAGTTGTTGGAGTGGTGATCAGTGGCCCGATGACGTTATTGGTTCAGCGTCAGCAAGCAGTCGCTGCTGCTGATGCGAGCGCCTTGGCGGTGTTGTGGTGGGGTGAATCGACTGCTCATCGTATTTCACAGAGCAATGGCGCCGACATTATTGAACTTGACGTCACCGAAGTCGAAGGTGGCCGACGATCAATAGTTGTTGTGCAGGTCGGTCAGGTGCGTGTTCGTGCTGCAGCAAGCGATGCCTGAAGTGGCTGAACCATTCGAATGACCTCGGGTGCCTACACTCAAGATGGTGGTTGACAACGCGCACAACGAGAAGGAACCCAATGGTTCCGATGGCGGTCTCCATACACCTAGCCATGCACGAACGACACCCGTGAATCTCCCAGATGACGGCGGTGATGTTGGTGAGCAAACTAGTGAGTTCGTTATTCCAGACATCGTGACCGCTCAACCCTCAGGCGAGGTACCGCGGGTTGTTTCGACAAACATCGATAAGCAATCGAAAACAACGCCGGCATTTCTTGGTGTCCGCCGCCAAGTGGTTTTGCGACGGGGAAGCGGACGACCACGCGTTCGCCGTGTGTCCCGGGTGCTTCGACATATTGATCCCTGGTCGACCTTCAAGGTTGCGGCGATGTTCTCATTGGTGTCGTATGTCGTGTTATTGACAGCTGGGGTGATGCTGTGGCGTGTAGCTGATTCAACGGGAACGATTGCGAACATCGAGCGCTGGTTTACGCAGTTTGGATGGGAAACATTTGAACTGCATGGCGACGAAGTGTTCAGTGCCGCCTGGGTTATTGGGTTGTTTTTGGTGGTCGCGGCAACCGGTACGGCGGTGCTATTCGCCACCATCTTTAACCTCATCAGTGACGTGGTTGGCGGCGTCCGGGTGTCGGTGCTCGAAGAAGAGGTCACCGAACGGACCTTTGATCCGATCGAAGCCTTCCGTCGGCGCCGCCCCGACTGACCAAGGTTGAGGTTCTGGTGTAGGCGCCGATAGCGTTTCCGTTCTGCCGGGGCTATAGCTCAGTCGGTTAGAGCGCATCCCTGATAAGGATGAGGTCACAAGTTCGATTCTTGTTAGCCCCACTGCGGCGGCCCGTTGGGCCGCCGTTTGCTGTTTTCATGGATACGACCGCTTTGAGGAACAGTTGCTCGCCACATTCAACGTCACTGCTATTTCAGCGGCAGAATAGGGGAATGCGGTTTGCCAGGCGAATCATCTCAGCTCTCGTCATGACGATTGCTGCGGCCGGTGCTATTCGAGTAAAGGGACGCGGCGGAACTCCACCCCGCCACGGTGGGTGGCGACCAGTTCGCATCCCACCCACTGAAAGTGAAACTGAATGACGATCTGGCTTACAGGGCAAGGCGTCGTTGGACAGCGACTCATCCAACAATGCAGTTCACAGAAGATCTCGCTGACAAATCCACGTCGCGACCCGCTCCCAGATGTCTATCCAGGTGACATCGTTGTTCTTGCGTACCCGGGGCGCCATCGAGCGGTTGTGGAACATGCGGGACAGCAGGGAGCCTCGGTGATCGTGCTTGCCGACGATCTCAATGACACCCAACAACTCTTCGAACTTGATGCCCTGTTCACATCTCAGCAGTCGAGCCTTGTTGTGGGCGCCGCCATGTCTCCAGGCCTTTCCGGACTTATCGCGCGTCACCTTGCTGGTCGACTGCATCGAGTAGACGAACTGCATATCGCCATGCACGGAACTGCCGGCCCAGCATGCGCACGAGTTCACCATAGGTCGTTAAGTGGCCATGCTCCGGGCCTTATGGATGGCGAATGGAAAGAGTTTCATGGCGGTTCTGGTCGAGAACTGTGTTGGTTTCCTGAGCCAATCGGTGCGGTCGACTGCTATCGAGCCGAATCACCACTACCAATCCTGTTACACCGAGCCTTTCCCGAAGCGCGGCGCATTTCTTCGCGGCGATCAGCAACACGCCGCGACCGACTCACCGCTCGACTACCAATGTTGCGTCCTCCACATGCGGAAGGCGGAGTGGGAGCACTTCGTGTCGAGGTGCGAGGTGCAACTACTGATGGCGCTCGAGAAACGTTGGTCATGGGCATCGCAGAACTTGTCGGATCAGCCTCAGCCGCAGTGGTCGCCGCAATGATTACCGAACTCACCAACGAGGGGCTTCCAACAGGCGTCGTCATTCCTGGTGCTAAAGAATTGCCAACTCACCGTCTGTTACACCACATACAAGGACATGGCGTACGAATTCAAGAATTTACTGGTCAGCCCTCAGACTGAAGCGACGAGGCAGACGCATCGTTGCCCTGCTCGCTGTTCATCCGTGATTCAAGGCGTTCCACAGCAGCCGTGAGTGCAGAGAGTTGCTCGCGCAGCTCCTCGCCAGTGACGACATCAGCCAATGCCAAACGAACACCAGCGATTTCGCGGGCCAAGAACTCGGTGTCGGCCTGAGTTCGCTCGGCAACCTGTCGGTCGAGCTCGGCCGCAGCCCGGTCGCGTCGTTCTTGGCGATTTTGAGCAAGCAGAATCAACGGTGCAGCGTATGAGGCCTGCAATGACAGCACCAAGGTGAGCAGCACCAGTCCACGACCCCACGGGTCGAACTGCCAATTTGCGGGTGGCAAGATGTTGAAAAGCAACCAGACAATAATGACGAGGGTCTGCCAGACGAGGTAGCGCGCAGTGCCGAGAAGCATCGCAATTGACTCGCTGAACTTGCCAAATGCGTCGGCGTCATATGCCACGTCAAGACGGCGCCTACGACGAGGTTGTGAGAGATCATTGCGTCGTTTCATGGCGTCACCATCGACTGAACAGGGGTGGTCCGGCGGCGCTGACGAAGACGCCAGTCAACGCCAAGCAGGCGATCGACAATGTCATCT
>Ga0222719_10005316_pt1 | contig 11126 bp, 13 predicted proteins | sample C33_34DmetaG_FD_165039 | JGI IMG/M metagenome (GOLD analysis project Ga0222719, IMG submission 165039) | Estuarine water microbial communities from San Francisco Bay, California, United States - C33_34D | ecosystem: Environmental > Aquatic > Marine > Unclassified | place: USA: California...
ATCCACTCTTGGATACAGACATTGTGGTAGAGCTTGAGAGCAGGAAGGTAGCCATCCCACATGGCGCGAGCCGGATGGTTCATCCAACCAACCTTGGCATCGGGGTTCTCAAGAAGCTTGTTAGTGCTGTTAACCAGTTGCATAGCCTCTACACGCTGCTTACCAAGACGGCGGTAATCGAGAGCTTTGACGGATGCGACGAAATTAGGATAGGGGAGGAACGTTTGCATACCTTACATTATACCAGCAGGTACATATTTTACTACAGAAAGGTCAACAAAATGCATAAATATTTGTATAGCCATGACCGAAAACCTAAACCAGAATGTAACCAGAGCAGATCTCAATCAACAGTTAGAGATTCACAAGAAAACAATCGAGTTGCAGATTGAATTAACCAAGCAGCAAGATGAAATCTTGCAAAAGCTTGAAGACTGCACTAAAGATCACACCCATCAACTAAAAATTCTAAATACTCTGGAAATCAGAACATGGAAGCAGGGTTGGCTATTCTGGGGCATGATCTTCTCTTTAGTGTCTACTGTGGGTGCTGTAATAGCAAAGGTATAATTATGAATAAACACGATCAGGAAGAACTTTTACAGAAGATCGACAAGATACAGAATAGTGAGTGCGAAGATTGTGATGCTAATGTTGACTATAGAGACAAGTATAGCAAAGACTTAGAAGAAATATACACGGAGTTGAATGATACTATCAGTCACCTTCAAAAGCGAAGAATATACTAGTTCCCGTCATCTTCGTGATCGTTATTAGGGGTTCTGTTCCCACCACCCTCAACAAACCCAGTAGGATACCTAGCTCTGAGCTTGTCTACGTTAGCCTGTGCAACCTCTTCAAGAGTGATGCCCAGATTCTGAGCCGCCATGGAAACATAGTATAGAACGTCACCTAGCTCCTTCCTAGCAGCATCAATATCTAAAGGTCGTTTGCCATGGAAGGTGTGCTTCTTGATCAACTCACAGTATTCACCAGCCTCCCCTGCAATGCCAAGAGCCCAATTCAAGTTAGACATCTCCCAACCCTCGCTTGAGTTGGCAGTCCGCTTACATTCTTGTTGAAATTCGTTGAAGTTCATTCTACTTTCCTCTACCCACAATTAAATACATGTTAGTAATCATCTCATCTATCATAGACTCAAACGTGTATTCTCTGCTCCAGTTTAACACTTTTTCTGCCTTGCTAGGATCCCCCTTAAGATCGTCGAGTTCGTAAGGCCTATAGTAGACAGGATCTACAGTAACGTAGTCCTCATAATTAAGGTCTAACCTAGAAAATACAAACTTACAAAGATCCCTAACAGAATGCGATTCGCCTGTGGCGCAAACGTAATCGTCAGGCGTATCATGCTGTAGCATTAACCACATAGCTTTAACATAGTCTCTAGCATGGCCCCAATCCCTTGTTGCTTCTAGGTTTCCAAGAGGGAGCTTATCAGCCTTCCCTCTCTTAATCTTAACAGCACCTTCCACAATTTTATTTGTAACAAAGTTCAGGCCTCGTCTATGAGATTCATGGTTAAAAAGAATACCATTGCAGATGAACATACCATACGACTCTCGATAGGTTCTACCTAAATGGAAACCATACACTTTTGCACACCCATAAGGGCTTACAGGCTTCATAATAGTAGTCTCTCTACGATAACCATCAGAATCATACTCGTTACCATACATTTCAGATGAGCCTGCTAGGTAGATGCGGGCGTCAGGACAGCACACCCTAGCAGCCTCAAGAACATTCAAAGTGCCCGTGGTGATAGTATCAGTAGTAAACTGGGGTTGTCTAAAGCTGATCTTTACGTGAGATTGGGCAGCTAGGTTATAGATTTCGTGAGGGTTGTACTCCCTACAAATGTTAATAAGAGAAACTAAATCCGTAACATCTCCGTATTCTAAAATAAGGTTAGGGTTAGATCTTAAACGTTCAATCCTATGAGTCTGTAGCTCGGGAGATGAGTGTCTTCTAATTACACCCACAACTCTGTAACCCTTATCTAGCAAAAGCTCAGATAAATAAGAACCGTCTTGTCCGGTTATTCCAGTTATTAATGCTGTTTTCATTTTTTATCCCTGTAAAACCCTATAGTATCTCGTATGCTCTCTTCTAAACTAATTAAAGGTTTCCAGCCTAGCAGACTTTTGGCTCTACTAATATCAAGGCATCTGCGGGGTTGCCCGTTAGGCTTTGATGTATCCCAAGTTATATTTGCTGTGTAGTTTCCAATGTCTTTTACAAGGAGTGCTAAATCCTTGATAGAGACTTCCCTACCAGTCCCGATATTTATCGGATCGGACCCCGTTGGCATATCTACGGATTTCATAATAGCCCTAGCGCAATCTCTAGCGTCTAAAAATTCTCTAGAAGCAGAGCCATCACCCCACAAGACTACTTCATCTTTATTTGACTCGAATTTAGCAATTAAAGCAGGGATAACGTGTGAAGAGTACAGATCAAAATTATCATAAGGTCCGCACATGTTTACAGGAATAAGATTAGTGACATTTAAACCATACTGCTTCCCATAGGCAATACCCAACTCCATGATAGTTTTTTTAGCTATCCCATATGCAGAGTTCGTCTCTTCAGGATACCCTAACCACAGGTCAGACTCTTTAAAAGGTATTTCAGTATATTTGGGGTAGGAACATACTGTCCCAATATTCACTACCTTCTCAATATCACAAACTCTAGCAGCCTCCATAATGTTCATACCTAATTGCAAATTAGTATACATGAAAACACCAGAATTGTGAGAGTTTATCCCAATACCTCCACACAGAGCAGCGAGGTGGACAATGGAATCAATCTTATTCTCTAATAAATAATCTACCAATTCTGATAAATTAAAAATGTTAAGTTCTGATTTAGAAGGTGAGAATATGTTGTGGCTGGTGGGCACATCTAATAAGTTCTTCCCCAGAAACCCTGTAGATCCAGTTATCAAAATATTCTTAATCATTCTTATCCTCAACAATGTAAAACTCAGGGCACGGGACTATAAACTTGCCGCCTTTCTTCAAGTAGTCGCTTTCCCTTAACTTAAACTCCTTTATAAACTGCCAAGGAAGGATAAGCAGGTAATCAGGGTTAGCCGCTCTCATATCAGATTCACTGAAAATAGGAATATCCGTTCCTACTGTCTTTAGCCCAAACTTTTTAGGATTCCTTTCAGCAATACCATCAATTATAGTAGAGTCCAGACCAAAATACTGTAGTAAAGTATTTCCCTTAGTAGAAGCTCCGTAACCCCATATAGTCTTCCCCTTACTCTTCTCTTGAAGTATGAAGTTTCTAGTCTTGTCTTTCAAAGAATTTATATCTTCATAGAATTTTTTCCAAGTTTCCTCACTATCAAGATTTAGGCCCTTCTCATAATTAAGCAATGAGTTCACTCTGAACTCACAACAATCCCGATAGGGCGCAGTTCCAAAATGAGACATATCCGAGCCACTCTTCATAATGTACAGCCTAAACGATCCCCCGTTAACGTCATTTAGTGCAACGTCTACTACGTCTAAACCACACTCCTGTAACATATTTTTTATATTATAAAGAGAGTAGTAATAGACATGCTCATGGCATATATTATCAAAAGCAGCCTGCTTTAGCATCAACGGAGTATAGGATAGCTGAACAACCCACACACCTTTGTCATCTAGAAGATCCTTAACATCCAGCATAAAAGACTTAGGGTCATCTAAATCATAAAACATTGCAATAGTGGTGACCACCTTGGCCTTCATATGACCATACTTCGATTTGCTAAATTCCTTATATGAGAAAAAGTCTTGTATAATCAAATCAGCATGTTTTTCAGATTCTTTTTTATAAGTATCATCCACAGGGTCTATACCAACCCTCACTAACTCATCAGAAACGTAACTAAGTAGAGTCCCATCATTACATGCAATATCCACCCATAAATCATCTTTACCTAGATTAAGAATATCGTTAACCGAAGTGACGATACCTTCTAACTCCTTCTTCATAGTGGAGTTGGTGGAAGATCTATACCAATACTTTCCATACATATCCTCAGACGGATGCACTTTCTCTAACCTCACTGTCGAATCGTGAGTATCCATCACCATCTTTAACTCCGTCTTGCCACCCCGTGGAGAGTCTCCCTCAGCGACGAAGTCTGATACATATAAATCACCCAGCGTAAATAATTCTTTTCTCATAAGACATTGTCTTCCTTTAGAAGTTCTACTAACTCATCTTCCAACCACACCATGTTAGTGGGCTTTTCTACTTTCAAAGATTCTAACTTTTCAGGAATCTCCTCAACTTTTTCAAAAAAAATACAATCATTAAATTCTGATTCTTTAGAGTATACCTTCAGTGTATTTTTTCTTACCTGTTGGATAGGAATGCATCCTGCAAGAAGTGATTCATAAAATCTAAGAGATAGTCCGTTGTAATTACCGGAAATAGGACACAGGGAGTATTTGTAGTTTGAGTATAAATCTAAGTAGTCCTTCCAATCTCCATTTGTGTGGCTTACAACATCAGTTTCAATATAATTATTAATGGTATTTAAAACATCTCTACGTTCGGCGTAATGTGGAGTGTTGATTTGACCTACAAAAATACACTTATCTAAATTATTACGCTTCTCTACCTTACCTGCGTAGAACTTTGAAGGGCAGTACCTTATAATCTTCCTATTAAAGTAAAGGGAGTCATCAACATCCCATAGGTAATAAGTTAGATTATTGAAAGACTTTACAGTTTCAAATAACCTAAATGCTTCAGGGTATGGGGAATCCTTAATTTTTTCACCATACGCGACCACTACCTTTAAACCTAATTGATTACACTTATTAATAAACTCAGTATTGTTCCATACTATTTTATGAGGATGGAAAAAAGGGTCTGGGATGAATAAGATGTCCAAACCACCTAGAGTGTCGCTATTTAATACGATTCTAACATCTCTAAATAAGTTACTGATTGCATGATAGTTCCTAGCTGCACTCATGCTCCTAGTATATGATAAATCACAAACTACACCCACCTTATGGTTAAACAAGGGTTTGTTTGTATCTTCTTCTAGGTTTAGCGTTAAACTTTCGCTATCCATACCTGATTACCAACATGCAAAATCTTTATCTGGTCTTCATAGGCTTCTAGAAATAAATCAATAGACAGCTTAGGCACTTCTTTATTCGGAAGCTGACCATACCCCCACATATAATCATCCATAGCCATGACCCCCGTAGATTTAAGCAAGGGGAAAGAGAGTATACAATCAGTTATAACGTCCTTTGCGGTATGCCCTCCGTCAATGTAGACAAAGTCATAATAGTCGGTTCTGTGTTGCAGTGAGAGTAGGGCTGAATAACTATCATTCTCAATTATCTCCACGTTACGCTCATTACCTTTGATATTGTTTAGGAATCTAGACTTTACAGAACCCATATCAATATCCGAATGCTCAGACCCGCCTAACCATGAATCAACACAAGTTATGATGCCATCTTGTTTATTTAACTTATTATCAATAATCCAACAAGAAGATTTGCCCTCAAAGGATCCTACCTCTAAAACCCTACCCAACTGATCTCCAAGATAGTTTTTAAACAAGGGGACACATCCATCAAACCAATTAACGCTAAAATCTCTCATATAATACCTCGCCAATAATCCATATCTGCTAATTTGCAGCAGACGCTGACCCTAGGAGGGGACAGTGTCAAATCCTTGTAGGAATCTCTTAATATTATAGGCAAGTCCTTAAATGTATTTAAAGAAATACTACTCAAGCAAATAGGTATTGTGCCCAGGTATAACGACTCCCAAATGCGATGACAGTCTTCACTGTTTCCAGGGGGAGATATTACATACTGGTATGAGGCAAGCTTTTCCCAATAGAGACTTTGATGCAGCTTCTTTGTCTCAAAGTCTACAAGCGGATGTCCTTCCAACTCGCTCAAAATAGAGGACCTTAAAGGATTAGTCTTAACATCATAATTGCAGTATATTCTGTTCTTCTTAGGTATATCTTTGGATATTATCTTTCTCAAAAGATCTTCATCTCCATGAGGCCATTGAGCGTTAGCTATTCCAATAGGTATAGGAGTTAGCTTCTCATGCTCGACATGACAGTTCATCCCATACCATTGAATAAGTCTAGAATCCTTTAGTAAATCAAGATCCTTAGCATAAATACCATGGTCTGCGTTGTGAGTTATTAACTTAAACTGATAATCTATTTTAGGAAGTATGCCTTCCTTAAACTCATTTACCCAATCAGTGAACAGGAAAATAGTTTTAGGTTTCTTGCTTAAATCAATATAAGGTTTACTTTGATCTAGAAAGTCGTCTGCAAGTCCTTTAAATTTGTTTCCTGTTATGAAATTCATGGCTTATGGATTACCTGATTAGTTAGATTGACTCATAAATTCCTTAAATTTCCTCTCTTCATCCTCAACGCTGGGATCGAACTTTCGGATCATACTCTTGTTATGAATGTGTAGGTTGAATATAGGGGCTTTGGTACTACCCTCAGTCACAGTAGGGTTATGATCGTTGTAGTCCACAGAAAGACCCCCCTCAGCCATTCTTCTGCCGAAGTGGTGGTGTGGCTCATAGTGACCGGGAGGGTGACCTTGATTGGTACCACCAAGGAACTGACCATAAGATGCCCCATCAAAAACATAACCACACTCCTCATAAAGGTCATCACTGGGGAATAGTGGGAGATACTTGAATTGTTCATGCTGCGAGACAAGATAATCAATCATCTCCATCTCATACAAATGAGTAGTCTTCAACTTAGAGGCTAGGAAGTCCTGACCTTGGTGGAGTAACTCTAGAAGTTCATATCTAAAATCCTCTGTGGCCTGTAGGTCATTAGAACACATAAAGCCTGCGGAGCCTATCCCTGGGCCAACTTGAGAGAAGTAGATGCCCTTTGGGAGCTTGTCTAGAAAGTTTGGATTACCATAAACCACATTGTCATACTCCATGTGGTAAAACTTCTCAATACCTTCCCCAAGAACATAGTCTAGAACAATCAAAAGTCTAGACAGCGTACAAAACCAAAAAGCGTCTTTATAAAAACTAGGGTAATGTTCTGAACAAATATCATAAAGTAAATCTGATGAACTTTCTATTTCCGTAGCGTCTTCTCTCTTAACATTCTCAATTTCATCCATAGCAGCATCTCTATCAGTGGGCGTTAGGTTTCCTACGTCCGTGAGTAGGGTTACCTCGTCAAATATACGGGATGATTGATTTCTACTATGCACCCAATAGTTTGGGACCTCACTAGAGGTATGCCCATTATCCCTGAAATTGTGCCCAAAAAGAAGACTAGAATAATCTAGGTGAACATAAAATAATTTGTTGTTAGAATCCATGCTAGCAATCAATTGTAAGATAATTAATGTTATCGAAAGTGAAATACTTCATATGAGCATACCTTGAAGGGATAATACATTTGGCACTATCCCTCAACGCGGATGCTAAGGAGTGATTACCTGAGTGAGTTGAAATGAAATCCTTACACTTAGAAATTAAACTACAGTAGTCTTCTATCGTTTGAACCTCAACAACGTCAACATCGAGTTCCGGCGTTAGCTCTTGTATTAAATCTACGGAGGCTTCCGGGTCTAAGTTAGGATTTCTTACCTTCACTACCTTCTCACCGGAATTGCATAGGTCGTAAATAATAGACTTATGTTGATCTATAAAGTTAGGAAAAGTTTTCTTATTAACTTCTAGGGACTCTCTGCTATAGCTTATATCCACTACTGTTGAATCAGAAAAGCTATCGTAGCCCTCAGGCATAGCTTTCAAATACACTTCAGGCTTACCTGAGTAGGGGCCGTCACAGCCGTATAACCTTTCCCACATCTCAATCCAGTTATACTGCCCAAAACGTATCAAGGGCCTCATACTTTTCCCAGGCTCATCCGTGAACCCAGCAACGAAAGGGTTGTTCTCCCAAACTAGCTTTCGTATTTCAGGATTTCTATAAAAAGTAGAGTCAGATATCCAAACGCACTTCTCTCCATATTTTTCGTATAGCTTTCTGGGTATAGTGGAGATTTGAAGATTATCTCCAAGACCCTGCCACCTGTCTAGTATAACTTTTCTCATCTCTCTAAAGTGTTGTGAAACAGTGGTTGAGATTTAGAAGGGTTGAATGGCTCTAACCCTCTGTTCAAATACCAGACTATGAAAAGTCTTTCCATGAAGTAACCAACGCACTTCTCAGGACCAACCGTGCCATAAGTGTTTTGCGTCTTGTAATAATCGGTGTCTTTAATGTTAGAAAGACTCCACTCAACCATCGGCCATGAGAACTCCATAAAGTCATCAAACAAAGACTTACTCATCACCCAGTAATTCGCAAAGAAACCTGAAGTCTTCTCACTCCATTGCTTAGGAAACTCTAAATTAAACTTAGAGAATATCATCTCCATAAACTCATTAAGCCCTGGGTGGCAAACCTTTGCTTGAGTTTTCAAACTTATAGGCATTCCTAATTTATTTTGTAGATCATACTGACCCCACGCAATGATCTCATGCTCCCCTAAGAGACTTTCAACCTGATCAATAGATTTAAACTTGTAATTAAACTTTTCTAGCTGCCTGTAAGAGGTTGATCCAATCCACTTCAAACTTTTAGTGTTTCTCCAATGCCAAAGATAAGAAGCATATTCTGTAAGCTGTAGACGATTAAATGATGACTCTAGCTCAGGACACCTTTGAAAAAGGTCATGATTCACTTCGGGTTCAAGACCAAACCCTGTGTAGGGTTCTTCCTCAAATAAGGGTTGACCTTCTTTAAAGTAGCACTGATATATCATCTATCTTATGTCCCGTATCTTTTATAGCTTGAATGTAGAGGTCATAGCGAAGTTGAGATTGCTTACGACCATCATACAAATCCTTAGTGCGATCATGCAGATTCTGCCCAAGCTCCATACGATGCTTCTTATCCTTGCAAAGCTTAGTAAGAACCTTCACCCACTCAGTCTTAGGAGCATCAGGATCAATCAAGTAACCTGTCTCCCCATTGATTATAGTCTCGTCGTAACAGCCGACATTGCTAGCTACCAACGGAATCTTGTAACGTGAACATTCAGCAACCTTGATGTCGGACTTCGAATCGTTGAAGTTGTTCATCTGTAGGGGAGCGATTGCAACGTCCATATCCGCGTAGTAACGCCCGTAAGCGTCTGGGGGTAGTGCGTAGTGTATGTTGTAGTTTTTCTGCCCCTTGAAGCCTCTCAGAAGCTGTGACATATACTCAGGCCACACCTTCGCTTCCCAAGTTCCCTTCTTCTTAGGATCGGGCGGTGGGTGACCATAAAAATTCCACTGAACGTTTTCTCTTCCAACCTTTTGATTAACAAGGTGTGGGATAGCGTTGAATACCTTTACGTCTCCTCTGTGGTGAATACCTGCCGCGTAACCAATGCGTGTGTACTTAGTTTTAGTTTTAGGGTGATTCCAAGCAGGCAGAGAATAATCAATTACATTCTTTACAATTGCTAAACACTTACCAATAAAAGGTTTAATGCGTTCAGCAAACTTAGCCTGTGTCACCGTAACTAAATCTGCATTGAAGTAGCAGAACTTGGTGATCTCATCCAGCTTATTATCTTTGTAAGTATCATAGAGGTGGTGTTCTTCGTAAAGATCTGTAAGAAGGTCGTCAGTATCAAAGTGAACAAACTTACCTAACTTCTTAGCTACACCAACTACACGGGCTGTGTAAGGACCACCATACTTTAGAATGTTAGCAACGAACACGATGTCAGCCCAATTCATATCCGTTAACTCATCTTCTAACGGCATATGATTTTTCTTAGGATCTAACTCAAGGGGGTTGTCGCTGTATCTCACCTCAACCTTATCATTAAGCTCCTCCTGCATCATCTTCATGGGAGATAGCTGACGATAATAACTACAGCCTCCATGGTTCGCAAATACTACAAGTATCCTAAGTTTACGCATAGAAACATTATAGCCCTGTCTATAAAAAAACTAACCCAGATCCGAAGACCTGGGTTAGAAACTCTAATATCTATTTGTTTTTTTAAACCGAAGCCGTAGGTTCTTCTTCCTCATACTCCCAACCCTGCTCTTCTTCGAACACTTGCTTCGAAGTCTCAGAACTGTGAGCAAATCCAATGGCACGACCCAGAGACACAACGGCGTCCTTCAACTCCATCTTTCCGTCGGTCGGGACGGCAGAAGTCACAGCAGCGCCATAGTGTTGACGCTTTCTTCGAGAAAAGAGCAGACCTAAACCTTCAAGAGCAGCTATACCGGGCCACACGGTATTAGCAATGCTGAGACCAACACCAATCGCACCCTCTGCCCAGCTATTACTATCATTGATGTCAATCGTCTTATTGGTCAGGTCAACGACATCATCCTTATCAACGACCACAAGGGTTTCACCCGATTTACTCAGATTGCCCGCAACATCTGCCGGGAGCAAACCCATATCCGCCGGGACGGCTTCCGCCCGACGATCTTCTTTCACGTTACTAATCGTAGTAACAACCTTGTCAGCGAACATGCTTTCCAGCACAGAACACGACGCACACGTAAGGCCAAACATCACAGCGATGAGGCCAGGAATCAAAAACTTCTTAATCATACTTGCAAATCCTTCTCCCCATCCCATGGAGGAGTGTCCGAGGTAGTCTCGGTCTTAATAGGGTTGAGAGAGGCTTCGAGACTCATAACGAGTTCCTTACCATCCTCATAACTGCCAGCCTCAACGAGAGACTGGAGATTCAATTCGTTCTCCATCCACTCAGCAACCTGAGCAGGATTTCCGGCGCGAGTCTTCTTATACTTAGCTTGAGACTCACTGAAACTCTTCCACTGACCTTGCTGGGTAATACGAATGTTGAAATCGTTACCACGCTCCAGATCAATGATCGTGCTGCTATCAGGATCGTTCTCATCTTGGAAGTCCTCGCTGATCATGGCCGACATCACACGATCAAACAATTGCTTGCTCATCGCGATATACTTAACCGGATCTTGTTCAGCTTCCTCAAGCGCACGCACCACGCCAATGGCGTAGAAACGATCCTTGGCCTTGATCTTAGTAGCAAGATCACCAA
>Ga0222719_10005321_pt1 | contig 11120 bp, 14 predicted proteins | sample C33_34DmetaG_FD_165039 | JGI IMG/M metagenome (GOLD analysis project Ga0222719, IMG submission 165039) | Estuarine water microbial communities from San Francisco Bay, California, United States - C33_34D | ecosystem: Environmental > Aquatic > Marine > Unclassified | place: USA: California...
AAAAAAGAATACTTGATAGTAAGGTTTTTATTTTTAAAAACCTCATATCAATAAGAGATGGTGGGTCGCACAGGATTCGAACCTGTGACCAATTGGTTAAAAGCCAACTGCTCTACCAGCTGAGCTAGCGACCCATGACTAAACATCATAAAAGTGGTGATTATTCCATATTTTTCAATAACTGCAAGGCCTGTGATGAAGCAGCATTATTAGGATACTCTCTTACTACAAAATTATATCTTTCAATCGCCATTTCAAGATCATTATTTCTTAAATATATATCCCCAATTTTTTTATGAGCAAGCGGAACCCTATAATGATCAGGATGCGTAGAAATTAGATCTAAAAAATAATCTTTACTATTTTCGGTTTCGTTTTTAATAAATGAAATTTCCCCCAACCAAAAGAGAGCTAGAGGTGTCTTTTGATCATCATTGAAATTTTCTATGAAAAATTTAAATAATTTATATGCATCTTCATATCTTTGTTCTTCTAAAAATGAAGTTGCAGCTGCATAGACCTCCTGTTTGCTTTTTGCATCACTGACTCCTTTAAACATAAATGTACTGTCTAAATTAATATCTTTTTCTTCAGATGAATTAAAATTTTTTGAAGATTCATTTATTAATTTTTCGATTAAATGATTTTGACTCTCCAATTGATTCCTTAATTCAGCAATTTCAATCTCAAGCTCTTGTATTTTCATAAACAGAATATCAGAAGCAGTATTATCATTTTGTGGAAAAGCAAATGTGCTAAAAATGGCTAAAAATAATATTCTTAAACTTAACATTTATTGTTTAATTTATTTCAGCTCTTCTGTTTTTGGCCCAACTAGATTCATTAGATCCTTTAACAAGAGGATACTCTTCACCATAGCTCTTGACATTAATTCTATTTTTACTAATTCCATTTAGCATGAGATAGTCCCTTACAGCCTTTCCCCTTCTCTGCCCCAAGGCTAAATTATATTCGCGAGTACCTCTCTCATCAGCATGGCCAGATACAGTGATTTCAAGATCTTCATTGTCTTTCATCACCTTAACAATACTTCTTAAAGTTTGAATAGATTTATTTGAAAGGGAATATTGATCAAAATCAAAATACACTACCGCATTAGCTATTACAGCTTTTGCAGAATAATCATTGAGTTCATTGGGTGAGCTTTTATCTTCATCTACTGAAACCTCAACGCTGCTTACTACCGATTCATAAACAGCCTCTTCAGTTACATTGGTAGTACTGCAAGATACTGTTACTAAAATAAAGGAAATGAGAAGGGTGATTTTTTTCTTTACTAATTTTTTCATTTTTACTCCATATAATTATCTTAAATAACCTGACCATGATGGCTCTCTTACCTCACCCGAGGTTGCGGGCAATTTAAACTTTGCTCCACTTAATGTCACTCCAGCTAGCATACCTTGATCTTGCTCTTTAATTGCATAGATTATCACATTACCATTGGGAGAAATACTTGGAGATTCATCTAACTTTGATTCTGTAAGAGGCCTTGAAAAATTTTCGTTAAAATATTTTAAAGCAATCTGAAATTCGTTCCCAGACCTATGAACAAAAACTATTCCTTCATTGTTTGGCATATAAGATGCTTTTGCATTGTAATTTCCATCAAAAGTTAACCTTCTAGGCTTATTATTAAACTTTAAAAGATTAATTTCATAAAGTTGAGGCGAGCCTGACCTTCCAGATGTGAATAATATTTTTTTTCCATCTGGTGACCATGAGGATTCGGTGTCAATTGCATAATGATTGGTTAACCTTGTAAGGTTTTTATTTGAAAGGTCTAGAATATATATCTCAGCATTGCCATCTTGATAGAGAGTTAGTGACAAATATTTTCCATCTGGTGAGAAAGATGGTGAGCTTATCTGGTACTTATTCTCTAAAGCTATCTCTCTTGAACCTGTTGCAATGTTCTGAATAAAGACTTTTGCCATACCAGTCTCAAATGAAACATATGCAACTCTTTTAGAATCAGGGCTCCATGTTGGAGAAATGATTGGTTTGTTACTTCTCAATAAAACTTGTTCATTCATTCCATCACTATCAGACATCATCAATCTAAAAATTTTTGAAGAGCTTCGATCAACTTCGCTAACATATAACATTTTAGTAGACGCAACTCCTGGAAGATCTGTAATTTCTTCATAGATACCATCACTTACATAATGAGCTAACTGCCGTGTTTTATTTGGTATTCCATAAACTTTAGATGATCTAATTTTTTTCTCTTTAGATGTATCATGGATAGCATATTCAATTGTTAGGCTAGAATCTCCTTCATTAATTACTTTACCAATTAAAATAAAGTCTACGCCCAGCAATCTATAGCCTTTGTAATTTATTAGCCCATCATTTCTTATGTCAGAGAGTAAATCTTCTGAACCTAGCACATCAAATTCACCTGTTCTAATTAAATCGGCCTTAACAATTGATTCAATAAAAGGTGCAATATCTTTTGCGCCAAGAAAGTCATGAATAGCTATCTTATATGGATCATTAGAGCTTTTTGTAATTTCTAATACTAATTCTGATTGAGCATTAAAGGCGAGAAATATAAGAAGTATTAATTTTTTCATTGTGGGTTAAATGTTAAGGTTACGTTTCTAAAATTATCTTGATAAATATTTATGTCTAATCTATCAAAAAAGTTAAAAGTCTCAACCCTATTTACTGCTTTTATTGCAGAATTATCAAATCTAATATTCCCACTACTTTTCACAAGATCAACACTTAATATTCTCCCATTTTTATTTATTCTAATTTTTAAATCACAGACAAGTCCGTCTTGAATATTTTTTGGCTTAATCCAAGCAGCTTCTATGGTTTTTATTATTGCTAAGCTAAATTCGATAATTGAACTATTTTCATCATTATCAATTATTTCTGCATCTTCAAGCAGCAATTCGTTTATATTATTGGTTTGTTGGATCAAAATTGATTTTTCAATCTTATTTTCTTGACTATCTATAGGTGTAATTTTTTCATCTATAACTTTTACAGGCTGAGAGAGAACTTCTTTGTTGTTTTTTGTGGTGGGCTCAATTTGTGTTTTTTTGACAGGGGTCTCTTCAATTGAAATTAAGCTTACTTCGATTGGTTTGCTTAGAACTGGTCTATTTACATATTCATTATGAAAAAAACCTAGCAGAATTAAAATCAAGCTAGCATGTATTAAGAATGAAAAAAAGGAAGCAACAAGATAGTTGTTTTTAGTCTGCATACCCAGTGGTGACTATACCAATTTTCTCAATACCTACACTCTGGACTGCTGCCATTGCTTTTGCAACACTATCAAATGAAACACTTTTATCACCTTGAAATACAACTTCAATATCAGGATTAGCAGAAAAAATGACTAAGGACTTATTTTTTAATTCTTCAAGATCAATTGGCAATTGTTCATCTCCGATATTTATGTAATATTTACCGTTTGCGTCTATTGAAATTACAAGGGGCTCATTCTGAACTGACATCTTGGTTGTATCAGTTTGTGGTAAATTTACTTCAATGCCCTGAATTAATAAAGGTGATAAAACCATAAAAATTATAAGAAGAACCAACATAACATCTATGTAGGGAACTACATTGATTTCTGCAGTTAATTTTTTTTTCTTACCGAGTCTATATATCATTTATTCTTCAAAGTTTGCTTGTAAAAGATACTTGCAAGCTCTTCTGAAAAAATAACTGTAGATTGCGAAATACTTTCAAGCTCAGATGCAAATTTATTATATGCAAGTACTGCTGGTATTGCTGCAAATAACCCCATTGCAGTTGCTACAAGTGCTTCCGATATCCCAGGTGCAACAGCATTAATAGTTGCCTGTGTTGCATCGGAGAGACCCTGAAAAGCTGTCATAATGCCCCATACCGTCCCAAAGAGACCAATATATGGGCTTACTGACCCCACATTAGCTAAAAAAGATAGGTTCTGATTCATCTGCTCTTCATCTGAAGCAATAGCAACCCTCATAGACCTATTAATCCCTTCCAAATCAAGCTCTGTTATTTCATTAGGGGTTTTGAAAGAAGCAAACTCGCCAAATGCGCTCTTAAATACATTAAGTGATCCATAATTTATTGCATTATTATCAGGAATTTCTTTATACAGTTTATTTAGGTCTTCACCTGACCAAAATTTTTTTAAAAATTCAGAGTTAACTCGTTTAATTTTCTTATAAAAATTGTATCTTTCAATAATTACTATCCAAGTCACCAAAGAAGCTAATATTAGGATCAGCATTACTGTCTTTACGACTAAGCCAGCTTCTAGAAAAAGGTTTAAAACAGAAATATCATCCATAATTTTTTACTCAAAGATTAATAATAAATCATTGCTAAAGATTTTTGGTTTTTTTGTAGTTAAATTTATTAAGCAGACTTCAACGCTGGCACTGCAAAGTGACTTTGATAAATCTTTACTATAAGCAATATGCTTGAAAGTTAATCTTGCATTTGAATTTTTTTGAACTTCTGTTTTTATTACAATTTCATCCTCTAGTTTAGCTGGCGCTAGATATTTCATTTGAATAGCCCTTACTACAAATGCTTGATTTTGTTCTAGTAAATGATTTTGATTAATATCATTATCAATTAAAAACTCTGTTCTTGATCTTTCAAAATACTTTAGATAGTTTGCATGGTAAACAAAACCCTGAAAATCAGTGTCCTCACAGTAAATTTTTATATATAAATCTTTAGGCTTGATAGCTTTGTTCATGAAGCTCAATATCTTTTTGGTAAAGTTCAAGGATGATCTGTATAAAGTCAGGCCATAATAAATCAACAGTAATTAAATGATTTTTTATATTTGGATTTATAGATGATGCAAGAACCCTTACTTTTATTGGCCTTCTATTAAATTTGTATATTAAAGCAGGTATGAGTCCGTTGCCCTCTGATGATCTAATAACCTGATCCCACCAATCCTGAGGTGGCTCCCCGCCGTCTCCATATCGTTTACATTCTAAACACCATCTTCCAAGCCTAAGATCTGGTAGTTCTTTTGTGCGTGTTTGTTCTAAAATTCTTTTAACAGGATTTGATAGACTTAGGTCTTGTACCAAGAGGTTTCCAATTTCTCTCTCGAAATTTGCTCCTTTTGCTCTTGAATTAACAGGCAAAACTATTCTCCAGGCTCAAAATTATCCGGAAATTGAGCATTAGTGTGAACTTCCTGAACATCATCTAGATCATCCATAAACTCCATTATTTTAAGGACCTTTTCAGCCATTTCCTCATCAATTTCGATTAGAGTCTCAGCCCTTAATGTTACCTCAGCATTTGTAATTTCAATTTCTTTTAACTTTAGAGAATCATTAACTGTGCTTAAATCATTATGTGAGGTAATGACTTCAAAATAGTCATTTTCATCAACCAAATCTTCAGCCCCTGCTTCTAAAGCAATATCCATTAAATCATCTTCTGAGATATTTTTAGGTATGTGAATTATTCCTAACTTACTGAATAGATATGCAACTGACCCATCTGTGCCAAGATTACCACCAAATTTAGAAAAAGCATGTCTTACATCTGAAACTGTTCTATTTCTATTATCAGTCATCGTTTCCACAAGAATTGCAACACCACCTGGGCCATAACCTTCAAAAACTATTTCTTCAAGAGCTCCTATTTCACCAGTTCCTGAGCCTTTCTGGATCGCTCTTTTAATTGTGTCTTTAGGCATATTTGCCTGATTTGCTTTCTCTAAAGCTAGTCTCAAACGAGGATTATCTTCTGGGTCAGGTCCTCCTTTTGCAGCAACTGTTATCTCTCTGATAACCTTGGTCCAAACTTTGGCTCTTGAAGCATCTTGCCTAGCTTTTCTATGTTTAATATTGGCCCATTTGGAATGTCCTGCCATTTAAATATCTTCCTCTACTGTTGATTGAATTTTAAGTTCGTCAAGCTGTTTTTCATCTACATTACTTGGTGCATCAGTTAGCAAGCAAGTTGCGCTCTGAGTTTTTGGGAAAGCAATTACGTCTCTTATATTTGTTGTATTTGTTATTAACATAACTAACCTATCAAGACCAAACGCAATGCCGCCATGAGGAGGACAGCCAGCTGATAAAGCATTGAGTAAAAATCCAAACTTATTTTCTGCTTCTTCTTTAGTGATGTTTAGTATGTCAAAAACTATTTTTTGCATATCTTGATCATATATTCTTAATGAGCCTCCGCCCACTTCATAGCCATTAAGAACAATGTCATAAGCATGAGCTAATGCGCCATCTGGATCCTTAAATAATTCTTCTTTTGTGCACTTCGGTAATGTAAAGGGATGATGTAAAGAAGTAAGATTGCCATCTGTATTCCTTTCAAACATTGGAAAATTTACAACCCAGCAAGGCGCCCATTCTGAATTATAAAGATTTAAATCTTCGCCTAGCTTCTTAATTAAACTACTCATAGTTAAATTAACAACATTCTTTGAACCTGCACCAAAGAATACAAGATCGCCTGCTTCAAGATTAAGTTCAGACATTATAGATTCTATAGTTTTAGCATCTAAGAATTTTAATATTGGTGACTGAAGTCCGTTCTCACTGCCATCAGCAGCATTTACTTTAATATAAGCCAAGCCCTTAGCACCAAGCTTAGAGACAAATTTAGTATATTCATCAATCTGTCCTCTAGATAAATTATTTCCTCCTGGGATTTTAAGAGCGACAACCCTAGAACCTTCGTCTTTTGCTGGACTAGAAAAAACCTTAAATTCCTCATTTTTAACAAGCTCAGAAATCTCAACTAGCTTTAAAGGAATTCTTAAATCAGGTTTATCACAACCATAATCTCTCATTGAATCATGCCAATTTAGGACTGGAAATTTATCAAGAGAATAATTGCAAAACTTTTCAATAAGAAGTTTTACCATTCCTTCTGCTAAATCAAGAATATAATCTTGATCAATAAAAGATGCTTCAATATCAATCTGAGTAAATTCAGGCTGCCTGTCAGCTCTAAGGTCTTCGTCTCTAAAACATCTTGCAACTTGATAATATTTATCTAAGCCTCCCATCATAAGCATCTGTTTAAATAGTTGGGGTGACTGGGGCAAAGCGAAGAAATTTCCTGGCTGAACTCTACTTGGAAGTATGTAATCTCTTGCTCCTTCAGGTGTTGCCCTTGTTAAAATGGGAGTTTCTATTTCATTGAAATTGCTATCATCAAGATAATTTCTAATTGTTGATGAGATCTTAGATCTAGTAACGATTCTTTGATTCATCTCTGGTCTTCTTAAATCAAGAACTCTATTTTTCAGTCTTACATCCTCATTTACATCTTGATAGTCATCTAAAGGGAATACTGGAGTTGCAGCTTTACTTAAAATATCTAGAGATGAAACAACAAGCTCAACCTCACCTGTAGCCATATTTGAATTGATTGTTCCCTCAAGCCTATTTTTAACAAATCCTTTTACAGATATAACAAATTCATTTCTTAAAGTTTCTGCAGATTGAAATGATTCTTTGCTATCTGGATTGAAAACAACCTGACAGATTCCTTTTATGTCTCTCAAGTCTACGAAAATAACTCCCCCATGATCTCTTCTTTTATGAACCCATCCACAAAGCGTAACTTCTTTATTTAAATTTTTTGTAGTTATTTCGCCACAATAGTGTGATCTCATTTTAATTCCTCTTTAATTAGCTTATCTTATCCTTTTTATCTGCTTTCTTGGAGTCAGTAACTGTATTTACTGATTCTTTTTTTGATGAATCATCTGAAAGATTTTTCTTTTTACCTGTTTTAAAATCAGTTTCATACCAACCGGATCCCTTTAATCTGAAAGATGGTGCTGTAACCAGTTTTTTTAAACCATTTTTATCACAATTTGGGCAAAGCAAAAGAGGATCATCACTAATCTTCTGTATTGCTTCCAATTGGTGCCCACAATGTGAACATTTATATTCATAAATCGGCATATGTCTTCAAAAAAAAGATAGAATTATAAACTATAAGATTTTATTCATATAATTTAATAATGTTATTTTCAAAATTAGTTTTACCAACACTCAAAGAAGCGCCGCAAGAAGCAGAGATAATAAGTCATAAATTAATGCTCAGAGCAGGTATGATTCGTAAAGTGGCATCGGGGGTATACACATGGCTTCCACTTGGCTTAAAAGTCCTTAGAAAAGTTGAAGATATTGTTAGGTCAGAGATGAATAAGTCTGGAGCTCAAGAGGTTTTGATGCCTATGGTTCAACCAAAAGAGATATGGGATGAGACTCATAGGTGGGAAAAAATGGGAAAAGAGCTTTTAAGAATTAAAGACAGGCATGAACGTGATTTTTGTTTAGGGCCAACACATGAAGAAGTTATTACAGACTTAGTAAGAAATACAATCAAGAGTTATAAAGAGCTTCCAATTAATACATATCAAATTCAAACAAAATTTAGAGATGAAATTAGACCAAGATATGGTGTTATGAGGAGTAGAGAATTTTTAATGAAAGATGCATATAGCTTTGGTATTGATGAGGAATCACTTGATAAAAGCTATATAGAAATGAGAAACACATACAAAAAAATACTTGAAAAAATTGGGCTTGAATACAAGATTGTTAAAGCAGATTCAGGTGCTATAGGAGGTGATGTATCTGAAGAGTTTCATGTTCTTGCTGAGAATGGAGAAGATACTATAGCTATCAGCAGTGACTCTGAGTTTGCAATAAATACTGAATTACTATTAAAAGATGGTGAAGATATAGCATCCCTTGAAGGCAAAAAAGCTCCAGATGGTAATGGCACTATTCAAATAAAAAAAGGTATCGAAGTTGGCCATATTTTTAAACTTGGTACTGTTTATTCAGAAAATATGAGAGCAACTGTTCAAACAAAAGATGGTAAATCCATTAACTTGCAAATGGGTTGCTATGGAATTGGTGTTTCTCGAATAGTTGCTGCTTCAATAGAACAAAATAATGACGAAAAAGGAATTATGTGGCCAGCTGCTATTGCTCCATTTGATGTAAATATAATACCAATCGGTTATGAAAAAAATAAGGTGATTGAAGAAACATCAAATAAACTGTACCAAGAATTATTAAATCAGGGTTACGATGTATTGCTTGATGACAGAAAAGCTGGCTTTGGCTCAAAAATTAAAGATTCAGAGCTAATAGGTATACCCATTAATATTATTTTTGGTAATAAATTTCTTGATGGTGGTTCTGTTGAGTTGAGAACAAGAGATGGTCAAGAATCTGTTTCTGATATCGAAGACCTAAAGCTTTTATTTAGTCACTTTAAATAATTTAGTAGTCATTAATATCTTTGGAAGTATTACTTTTAAAATATTTTTGAATGAAAAATGATATTCCAATCGATACAATACCCCACAAAACAAGGGATGCTGCCCAGTTTGATAGAAGAGAAAATGGTAATAAAGACTGAATTTTAAATATCAAGCCTATTATGATTGCTCCGATGCCTGCAGGAAGAAAAAATACAAAGGAGCCAAATAATATCACTTCAATAATGATTAGCAGAGTACCAATTATTAACCAGTTATTAGCATTTTCAATAAACTCTATCACTCTTTTTCCTCTTTTCTATTCATTGAGCCTAGTAATAGCTCAACACTTCCTAAAGCCTTGGTAATATCTGATGGAACAACCAATGTTTTTGTTTGATCTGAAGATGCCAGCTTAGCCAATCCATCAACTTGTCGTTTCATAATTTCAAAGTCTACAGCAGGTTGGCCATCTTCTTTGATAGCTTTACCAACAACTCTGGTTTGCTCTGCATCTGCTTCTGCTTTTATTTTTACAGCGTAAGCTTCAGCATCAGCAGTTACCCTAACTGCCTCAGCTTCTTTTTGAGCCTCGTAAAGTTGAGCATCAGCATTTAGCTCAACACTTCTTCTATCACCTTCAGCTTTTGCGATTGTAGCCCTTCTTTCTCTTTCTGCATTTAATTGTTGTCTCTGAGAGTCTTTTGTTTGCTCATCAACTAGAACATCCAAGATTTCAGTTCTAGTAACTTCTACCCCCCATATCTCTGCGGCGAGACCCAACCTTTCCTTTATTTCTAAATTCATTGATTCTCTAGAAGACTGAAGATCATCTAGTTCTAATTTACCAGCGGCAGATCTTATAACTGAAATTGCAGTGTTCTCAATAGCCGAATCAATGTTTTTTATTCTGTATACAGATTTTGAAGCGTCTAAGATTCTAAAAAATACAGTTGATACAAGACCAACCTCAACATTGTCTTTAGTGATCACTGAAATCTGAAATTTTGGGAGCTGCCTTTCAAGTATATCTACCTTATGAGCAACTCTATCAAGGAAAGGGATAATTATTGATAATCCAGATTCAAGGGTTTTAGTGTATCTTCCAAATCTTTCAATAACATAAACCTTAGACTGTGGAACTACTTTAATTGATAAAAATAGAAATAATATTGAAAGAAAAGAAACAAAAATTAAAAAAACTTGAAATCCAGAAAACATATTTACTCCTTAATATGTATTTAATAAAAACAATATATCAAATCATATGTATTAAAAATATCAAAAAAACATAGAAAATTTATATACAATCTACAATTTATAACCTTTTAATAATGGTTGCATTAGCTGTTCCACCACCCTCACATATGGCTTGAAGGGCATATGTTCCATCTCTTCTCTCTAGCTCATGAATTAATGTTGTCATAAGTTTTGTCCCTGTTGCTCCAAGTGGATGACCAAGTGCAATTGCACCCCCATTAACATTTAACTTGTTTAAATCAGCATTTAATTCATGAGACCATGCCATTGGAACTGGAGCAAAAGCTTCATTGACTTCATATAAGTCCATATCATCAATTGTTAAGTTGGCAGTTTTTAGTACTAACTTTGTTGCAGGTATTGGTCCAGTAAGCATAAATACAGGATCATCACCTACGACTGATAGGGAAATTATTTCAGCTCTAGGATCATTTTTAATCTTGCTTAATCCCTTTTCATTGCAAACCATTACAGCTGATGCTCCATCTGTAATTTGACTAGCATTCCCTGCTGTAATAACGCCACCATCTGAGACTGTTTTAAGCCCTGATAGTGCTTCTAAAGATGCATCATATCTAATTCCTTCGTCGTTAGA
>Ga0222719_10005327_pt1 | contig 11116 bp, 11 predicted proteins | sample C33_34DmetaG_FD_165039 | JGI IMG/M metagenome (GOLD analysis project Ga0222719, IMG submission 165039) | Estuarine water microbial communities from San Francisco Bay, California, United States - C33_34D | ecosystem: Environmental > Aquatic > Marine > Unclassified | place: USA: California...
CTCAAGATGGAGTTCTTCATCACCAAGTGTCAGGAAGACGTATGTCACACGACGACAAAAAGGATACCAAACTCGGTAACCCCTTTCGAGTGCTTCCGGTATGGTCAAGTGGCTCTTCCGCCCGTACTTGCGAAGGGCTACAAGATAAAAAGGTGGGGGTGCCGACCCGCTACCCTGGGCGTCTAGTCTCCCTCGACACGATGCCTCCTCACCTTAGCGACGAACCTGGAAAAAGACGATGAACTGGCGCGAAAAACATGCTGAGAAACTCCAGGAGATCAAACGGCTTCAAGATGAGCTGGCGCACGAAAAAGAAATTGTGGAGCACTATGCCCTGAGTGTTGATGGCCTCCACGAGTTCATTACTGAGCTATATGACGAGAACGACGAGGTAAGGTCTGACAACGAACGCGGTGCCCGCCTACACGAGTGCTACAAAGACGAGATGTGGGTGCAGTATGTAGAGGCCTGTGAGACTGAGTATGCCCTAGAACGCTCCAGGAGGCTCTGTAAGCGGCTTGAGTGGTATATCAGGGGTACACCACCCGAGAATGAAGAAACGGCCTCACGGCGCTACAATGAGATCATAGCGGCTATCAATGAGCAATCGTAATATACTCGGTCCTGGCACCCTGTTATTCAAAGAGAAGGTAAAGGCATTGGCGACCGCCCCTGACAGGCTGGCAACAACCGCCCCACTCGATAACGGTTCAACATGGACCTCTGACTGGGTTGATGTGTCGGCGTATGAAACCCTTATTGTGGCCGCCAAGACGGACCAGAACGGCATCTTCTACGTTGATTTCAGTCCAGACGGCACAAATGTTGATAGCACACTTTCCCGTTATTACAACACTGGCAATATTGAAGCTCCACACAGGTGGACAGTCACGCGCCAATACGCCCGCATCCGGTTTACCAACGACAGCGGCTCCAACCAAACCTACCTAAGGCTGCAAACCCTCCTTGGGAACCACCCTGACCTCAACGCGCCTGTTGATAGCACCCTAGCTAGGGATTTCGACAGCACGGTAACCCGTCCGACTAACTTTTACCATGAAGTTGCTCGTGGTTTGAGGCAAGGGAGCACCATTTTCAACAAATTCGGCTATAATAATGATGTTGACACCGGGACTGAGGTAATTGCTTCCTTCGGTGGAAGTTATACACCTCCAACTACTGCCACGACCCTTACTATTGTGTCCTCTTCGACTGCGGATGACGGTGATCCAGCCGGAACTGGTGCCAATTCCATCCAAATCACGGGTGTTGACGCCAATCGGGCGATGCAGACCGAAGTTGTGACCCTTAACGGCATTTCAAACGTCGTAACCACCACCACTTGGCTCGGAATTAACCGCGCTGCGGTTGCTTTAGCGGGCTCTGGACAGGCGAATGCGGGGACAATCACCATTACGGCCACTACTGGCGGCGCTAACTTGGCTCAAATACCCGTTGGGGAAGGCACGACGCAACAGGCCATCTACCACAACGAAATTGACCACGTTGTCTGCGCCGAAGAGTTGTCATTTTCGGCAATCAAGACCTCCGGCGGCGGCAACCCCGAGATTTTCTTGCGTGGCTGGGCCTTTTCGCCGGTTTCGAACTGCAAATATGAAGTTTTCAGGGCCAAAATGGACATTGCCAAAGAAAACAACCTCGTTATAAGCCCGAAAATCCCGTTTGTGCTTAATTCCGGCGACGTTTTGTGGTTTGAGTGCGAAACAGATACAGATGACACGGCTGTCTCGTGTCGTTTCAGCCTAGTTGATTACGCTGACGTTGACTCGGATGATCTTTAAGCCCTCGTAGCTCAGTGGTAGCAGCACCGCTCTTGTAAAGCGGAGGTCGGAGGTTCGATCCCATCCCGAGGGCACCATTACTACTATTTTGCGTGCAGCCGGAGAAATAGTAATAAGCGTAGTAAAATCAACACGTTACCGGAGGGGTAAATACGTGACAGAGGTTAAGAGGAAAAAGAAAGCGGCTCCTGGGCTCCTCCAGGCCGAGAGAATACGTGTTTTAGAGCATGATCTAGCTAAGTTACAGACCTTGATTGAACACCTGCTGTACGACGTAAAGGGTGAGCGCGGTGAGAAATTGAGGGCCAAATTCTATGAAAAGTAAAGCTGAACTCATCGCTGCACTGCCGGAAGAGGAGCGTAACAAGTTCTATGGCACTCTCACCCAGACAGAAGCTGAGCTGCTTGAGTATTCGTGGGATTTCTTCGCTAGACCTAATCAGAAAGCGCCTCCTGGCCCATGGAAGACGTGGCTTATCCTCGCGGGTAGAGGATTTGGCAAGACGCGCGCTGGAGCCGAGTGGGTGCGCGAAATGGTGTGTGGCCCCACGCCACTGGCAAGAGGCAAGCTTACTCAGGTTGCAATCGTTGGGGAGACTGCTAAAGACGTCCGTGACGTCATGGTTGAAGGGTCCTCTGGCATCCTCGCTGTCCATCCCCCGGATTTCAGGCCTACATATAGTCCAGCCAACAACTGGGTCGTGTGGCCAAACGGCGTTAAGGCGATCACCTACAACGCGACCGAGCCCGACCAGCTGCGAGGTCCACAATTCGATGGTGCATGGCTCGATGAAACTGCCAAGTGGCGGTACGCCGAAGAGACTTACGATATGCTACAGTTCTGTCTACGACTTGGATCGGACCCTAGACAGATTATCACAACTACGCCCCGACCTATACCACTTATTAAGAAACTCATAGCAGACCCCACCACCGCCGTTACTAGCGGATCTACCTACGAAAATGCTGCCAACCTAGCCCCGACATTCATCGAGGAGATGCGGAAGCGCTATGAAGGTACACGACTGGGACGACAAGAGCTTCATGCTGACGTCCTCATGGACATGCCTGGTGCACTCTGGAAGCAAGACATGCTTGACAGAAACCGGTGCCAAATGTCCGATATACCGCCGATGGAACGCATTGTGGTCGCTATTGACCCGGCTGTCGCGGCGGTTGACCAGGCCACTGACGAGACCTCAGAGACCGGCATCGTTGTCGCTGGAAGAGGCACTGACGGCCTTGGATATGTCTTTGACGACCTCTCATGCGTCGAGATGCCTGAAGGATGGGCAAGGAAGGCCATATCTGGTTACGATCAGTATCAAGCCGACCGAGTCATTGTAGAGACGAACCAGGGCGGTGCTATGGTAGCCCCTACGATCCGCGCTGTTAGGGATGTGCCGATCCAAGAGGTGAAAGCCTCACGAGGAAAGATCACCCGTGCTGAGCCAATCTCGGCCCTGTACGAGCAAAACAGAATAAAGCACATTGGGCGCTTCGGCGCATTAGAAGAACAGATGACGCTCTTTGTGCCGGGTAATGTAGACAAGGCGGATAGGGTTGACGCTCTAGTCTGGGCAATGACCGCACTGTTCCCTTCCACTATAATCAAGTCACGCAAGGCATCTGACTTTTCTAAGGACGTCTTTGCTAGCACGACTTACACAGATGAGTTTGGACTCAAAAGATGAGCGACTATCAGCTACATGAGATGACGGATCGGAAGGTCCTGGAGACTGGCGAGCCTCGGGACAAGTCAAACCCGAAGGACGTCTGTGCGGCTGTAAAGGCGCGTCTTCAAGAAGCTTATGAAGCAGATAGAGAAAATCGTCGCCAAGCGGCTCTTGACCTTAGTTTCGTTGCTGGGGATCAGTGGGATACGGCAACCTCAGAGGCCCGCCGTAAGGCCCGGCGACCCATGCTTACGATCAACCGACTTCCCGCCTTCGTCGGGCAGGTCGCGAATGACATTAGAATGGCCGACCTTGAAGTAAAGGTCGTACCTGTGGGGGAGGATGACAAGAGATTATCGACTATTTACAATGGCTTACTGCGGCAGATACAGGAACGTAGTCAAGCTAAATCCATTTATGCAACAGCAGTCGGCCACCAGGTCTCTTGCGGTATGGGTTACTTCCGCATCACCACCGACTACCTTGATGATGCTGGCTTCGAACAAGAGATCAGGCTTGAGAGCATTCCGAACCCCCTTAGTGTTTATTTCGATCCGGCAGCGGTTAGGCCTGATAGAGACGATGCGATGTGGGCAATGGTTACTGAGGAAATTCCTCGCAAGACCTTCGCCAAAAGGTACCCGAAAGCAACACTGGGTGACATGCCGGTCCCCAGCGACTACGTCCGGGACAACCTCCACTGGTACTCCCAAGACACAGTACGCATTGCGGAATACTGGGTTAAAGAAGAATATACCAAAACACTCGCGATGCTCGACGATGGACAAGTCATTGACATCACGGACGCAGATGGAGAGGCCCTTGTTCAGTTCGGTGGAATGCCGACGCGTAAGGTTAAGTCGCACAAAGTAAAGCATTACCTCTGCACAGCCGATGACGTCCTGGAGGGGCCGAATGAGTGGGCAGGCAAGCACATCCCCATCGTACCACTTATGGGTCAAGAAGTCCCATTGGAGAAATTCCGTTATCGCTACGGTCTTGTGCGTTTCGCCAGGGATGCGCAACAGCTTTATAATTACTACAGAACTGCCGCCGCAGAGTGGGTTAACCTCGCTCCGAAAGCTCCTTTCCTTGTAACCGAGAAACAAATCGGTGAGTATAAGCGCCTGTGGGATGACCACCATCTGTCCCCCCGGCCCTATTTGGTGTACGAACATGACCCTGAAGTCCCGAATGGCCCGCGCCGTGAAAGCCCTCCAGCGCTTCCAGCAGCGCTTATGCAAGAAGCTCAGGTCGCTGTGGAAGACCTTAAAGCAACGACTGGCATCCATGATGCGTCGCTAGGCCAACAGTCTAACGAGCGGACCGGCAAGGCGATCCTTGCGCGCCAGAAAGAAGGCGACACCGCTAACTTCCACTACATTGACAATTTCGAACGCGGTCTTGAACACTGCGGGCGCATCCTGATCGACCTTATCCCGAAGATCTACGACAATGATCGTGTGATCCGCATTATGGGTGATCTGGAGAAAGAGGAAGTGGTACCGATCAACCGTGTCATGTACTCGGACGACGGCACACCACAGATCTATAACGACCTTTCCGCAGGTAGGTTTGACATCCGAGTAAAGATCGGTCCGTCACAACAGACCAAGCGCACGGAGACTGCTGAGAACTTAATGCAGTTCATGCAGCACTATCCGCCAGCCGCTGAGGTTATCAGCGATCTAGTTGCGAAGAATCTGGACTTCCCTGGTGCGGATCAAATGGCCCGCCGCCTGGAAGCAACCATACCCCCGGAGATCAAGAACTACGATCCTGATGCTCCGCCACCGCCGCCTCCCCCTCCTCCCCCGGAGGTTGAGCTTGAGCGTGAGAAAATGCAAGCGGAAGCTGAGCAAACTAAGATGCAGAGCGAGACTGAAGCCAGCCGTCAACAGGCGGAAATGGCCAAGCTCCAGATGCAGATGCAGTTTGAGAGCCAGAAGCATCAGCAGAAGATGGCTGAGCTCGCCGCTGCACAAGAATTGGAACGGTCGCGTATGGCTATTGAAAGCTATAAGCTGTCGCTCCAAGCACAGGCTACTGAGCACAAAGCAAAACTGGATGCTGAAAAGGTCCAGCAGCAGGCTGAAGTAGCACGCGTTAAAGCAGCTCAACAAAAGAGGGACGCAAATGAGCGAAGAACTAATCCAGGAAAGCCCAGCGGTAGCTGAGGCCCCTGCCCCGGCGACAGAGACTACCCCGGAGACAACGCCAGCTCCTGAACCAGTAGATGAAGCCACACCAGAGGGCGACGGTCCTATTAGTGAGGAACAGTTTGCTGAGGCTGAAGAGACGGTTGACGAACCCGAAGATAAGCCAAAGAAGAGTCGGTTCCAGGAACGTATCGACAAGCTGACTGCGGACAAATACAACGCGGAGCGTGAAGCCCGCGCACTACGAGAACGTATTGAACGCCTTGAGCAACGCGAACGACCTGAAGTCGATCCAGAAGACTATGACAGCATCGAGCGTGCTCGTCTAAGGGACGTCTTAGATGAAGAACGTCAGTATGAGGTCAGGTCTGAAGCTGAGCGGGCCGTACACCAGGCTCAGCAGGTCAGGACGGAATTATTCCACGCAAAAGTCGAAGCGGCTCGTGACCGCATTCCAGATCTTGACAATAGCCTACGCTCTTTTGCCCAACTCCCCGTAACACCGGAGTCGGCAGAAATCATCGCGGATTCTCCCAAAGCGGCAGAAATCGCGCACTATCTTGGGGTACATCCTGAGATAGCCCACGACATCGCAGCTATGTCCCCCGTTAACCAAGGACGAGCACTTGCGCAGATCGAATCTCGGGTCACGCTTACCGCTAAAAAAGCGTCAACTGCACCTCCCCCGCCTTCTAAGTTGAAGCCAGCAGCCGCTCCTCATAACAAGGAACCGAGCGAGATGACTGCTGCTGAATACGTTGCATATCGCAAGAAGCAGTGGGGCGAGAACCCTTAATCTCAAATCGGTAAGGTACAATGGCTAATACAACATTGACAGCCGACGTAATTGCTAAGGAAGCTCTTGCTATCCTTGACAACGAACTCGGTTGGTTGAAGAAACTGCACCGCGCGCATGAGTCCGAGTATTCGGAAACTGTGAACGGCTACAAGAAGGGCAGCACGATCTCGATCCGCCGTCCGGCAGACTTCACAGTACGCTCCGGCGCTACTATGGACCTGCAAGACAGCATCGAAGGTAAGACGACACTCGTCGTTGACCAACAGATCGGTGTTGACTTTAACTTCACATCCACAGACCTGACGTTGTCGATGAATGACATCTCCGAGCGCGTTGTTCGCCCGGCCATGACAAACATCATCAACCACATGGCTAACGATGTGGCTCAGCAGATGTATCGCGGCGCTTACAACTGGTCCGGTACTCATGGTGAGACAATCAACTCGTTCCCCGACTTCTTGAAGGGTTGCGAGCGCTTGGACGAAATGGCCGTTCCGATGAACGACCGTTCCGCCATCCTGTCGCCTGCTGACTACACAGGCTTCCTGGGTGCACTTCCTTCCAGCTTCTATCCGAAGAGCAACGACGGCTTCCTCCGTTCGGGCTACCTCGGTAAGATCGCTGGCGTCGAGACATACATGTCGCAGGTCACACCGACCCACACGACAGGTACTCGCGTCACGAACACAGCTGACATCACAGGTGCTTCGCAGAGCGTCACGTACGACACTGCTAAGAACACATGGACACAGTCCTTGAGTGTTGACCAGCAGACCTCGGTCACGACCAAAGCTGGCGACGTATTCACCATTGCTGGTGTTTACATGGTTAACCCGAAGACGAAAGCTGCTACAGACATCTTGCAGCAGTTCGTTGTTACGGCTGACCAGACCTGGGAAGGTTCCGGCACTACTACACTGACAATTAGCCCGCCGATCATCACCTCTGGTCCTCACCAGACCGTTGATGCGGCTCCGGCTAACAACGCGACGATCACCTTCAAGGGTGCTCTGAGCACGGGCTACAAGCAGAACATGATGTTCCACAAGAACTCCATGTCCCTGGCTGTTGTCCCAATGGAACTGCCGCAGGGCGCTAATAACGCTTCGCGTCAGAGTGCGAATGGTTTCTCCGTTCGTGTCGTGCCTGTCTATGACGGCATCAATGACGTATCGAAATGGCGCTTGGACCTGCTCTATGGTCGCAAGCTCATTGACCCGCGTCTCATCACCCGCCTCTCAGGCACAGCATAAACACCTAAATAAGGAGTAACCTCATGACTAAACAGCTTCATGATGGAGACACAACCGGTGTTGAACTTGGCCGCGATGCAAACGACAAGGTTGGATTCTTTGGTGCAACTCCTGTTACGCAACAGGTTTCTGCAGATACCATTACATCCACCGTCGTCTTGACTCAGGTCGGAGCAACGGTTGTAGCTCTGCACGCTGCACTCGTATCCTTGGGGCTCATCACGGGCTCGTAAGGCACACTAAGGGGGGCTCGCTTCGGCGGGTCCCTCACCCACATCAGACCAGCTGGAGGGCACTATGGTCAAGTATTTCATTGCTATACCCACTGGGCACCAAATGCCCACATACACAGCAGTCAGTCTGTCGAAGCTTACGGCAGCTCTAAGGGACAAGGGGATTGAATATGAGACCTCATTCGAAATTGGCAATTGTCATGTTGATGATGCTCGCAACCTTCTCGTTAGTAGGTTTGATCGGTCCACAGCCACCGACCTCGTCTTCATCGATTCCGACATCGTTTTTGAGCCCGAAGACTTCTTCCAGCTCGTTAGCTACCCCCAAGAAGTCGTTGGAGCAACCTATCCCTATAAGAACGACAGCGGAGACTTCCCCTGCTCCTTCCACGCAGGGACCTCCTATACCGACGATGAAACCGGACTCGTACCTGTTGCAGGTCTGCCGACCGGATTCCTCAAAATATCGCGTACCGCCTTCGACCGTCTTAAACCCCATATGCCTACGTATAAGCTCGTCAACGAGCCGGGTATTGACATCGTCCAGTTCTTCGACAGGTCTATTAGGAGCGGCTTCGAAAAAGTAAAGCACGGCCTACGCGTTGGCGGCGACATCAGTTTCTGCTACGACATGACGCAACTTGCTGGAGAGACGTGCTGGTTAGCCCCGAAGATCACCTTGGGCCACAATGGCTCGAAGACGTGGACCGGGAACATCTACTGGAAGCAGAGCTGTCTACTCAAGGGCGTCTACCCATCTTTCCGTGAAGCCTTCATGGATGATATGTGGGACAACGACATATGCCTCAATGCTGTCACCAAACAGTGGGGCAACGAGCGCTTCGCAGGCGACCTGAACTACCTCAAGACATGCACCTACCTCGTGCAGACATATAACAAGAAGCCTATCCTGGAGATGGGCTCAGGCCTCTCAACCCTGTTCTTGGCACTTTCCGCTGAGAAGCATGGCACAACCCTCACCAGCCTGGATCAGGATCGTGGGTGGATGGGCAAGACCTGGGGCATCCTCGACGACGCTAAGGTACTTGATCACGCTAAGGTAATACATGCCGAAGCAGACGGTGGCAGGTACTTGGTCGACAAGGAGGTCCTAGACGAGTCCTACGGTCTTTGCTGCGTTGACGGTCCTCGGATGGACACCACGATGCACGGTCGCGACTTCGCGCTAGAGGTCGACGCAGACTGCTACGTCTTCGACGATGCCGGACGTCAGTCGGTTATCAACACGATAAGAAAGCTGGAAGAACGAGGCTATAACTCGAACATCCTTGGCGACATTGCTAACAGACCCGTTGTGGTGTGCGCTCGCAAAGAGACATAAGGAAATATAATGGCTACAGTTCAGGACATCATAACAAGGTCACTTCGCCGTGCTGGCATTACCCGCATTGGTGAATCGCCGCAGGCACGCCTCTCAGTAGAAGCCTTGGCTGTCCTGAACGACATGCTCTACAGCATGGAAACTGAGTCCGTCAACATGCACCTGAATGACTACCGGTCGGCAGAGTTTGCGCTGACCGATACGTTCTATTTCTGGGTGCCTCCCGCTGACCTCCTACAGATGACAGTGGACAATTGGGATTACCAGGGGACTTGGGATGCTTCCACGAACACACCCGCTCTATCCAGTGGTTCAGGCACAGACGGATATGCTTATCGCGTATCAGTTGCAGGCACTACAGCACTGGACGGCTATGATGACTGGCAGGTCAACGACTTTCTTATGTTTGGAGAGCCCCGCGCCGACGCTGCCGGACCCTACGCCTCCAACAGTCGCGGCTGGCACCGCAGCATCAGAACAAGACGTTTTGAAGATGGTATCTCTGCTATGCTCGCCTCTCGGCTTACCGAAGAGCTGGGTCATGAGTTTAGCGAGTCTCTTATATACCGCTCTAAGAAAGCTCGCCAGCAGCTTCACAATGCTTTTGCAAAGCCAAAGGAAAAGAACCTCTTCGACACCGGCTTAGTCTACACGCCGACGTGGGCAAGGTTCAACACTGACGAGGCTATCTAATGGCGACGCCTATCGCGCTAGGCACACAGTCTAATCCCGGACGAGGTTTCCGGGACGGCTCTGGTCGCCTTATCAATTGCTATGTAGAACCACGAGGTGACAACGGTCGCCACGGCGCGCCTGTCTATCCTGTAGACGGGCTAGATGTGTTTGCAGAGCTTCCTGTCCAGACTCAGTCCGAAGAGGAAGGTTACCTGCTCACGCAGACTGGAGACAACCTACTGCTGCAGGACGGTGGAAGCTTCCTCCTGGAAGGCGATCCATTCGAAGGTCAGCAGAACGATCCCAACAAAGGTGTTCAACAGCTAATTGCGGACAATGGTTATCTATGGTGCATCACAGGCTCTGGCGTATACAAGGTAGACGCAGGTGGCGATGCCACGTTCATAGGCGGCATAGCTGGCTCTTCTGCTGTCACTGCAGACGTAAACAGAACGCACCAGATCGGGATTGTGTCTGACGGCTACTACTACGTTCTCGACACGATCAGCGCCACGCTGACAGACTACACACAGTCGCTGTTCTTTACTGGACCCAACAGTGTCGTGCACTACAACGGCTACATGGTCGTTACGTTCCCCAACAACCGCTGGCAGATCAGCTTCCTAAACGACGCTACCCAGTGGGACGTTGCTGACCTCGAAACAGCCATCTTCCGTGGTGACGAAACACTACGTGGGATGGTTAGGGGCGGCGAGCTTCTAATCTTCGGAAACCGGTCGTTAGAGTTTTGGAACGATGTTGGATCGACTAATGGTTTTACGATGCAAAGGGTCTCGGCGCTGGAGTTGGGGATCGGCCCCCCTATGTCAGCCGCTAATGTTGGTGAGGCCGTATTATTCGTGGATGAGGATAATGCCGTCCGTCTCGTGGCGGGTTACTCGACCCAGGTCGTATCGACGCATTACATCTCGCGGAAAATACGTGAAAGCTCTGACTCCCCGTCCATCCGCGCCACCGCATATGAGCGGGATGGGCACCTATTTTATTCGATCTCATGCACTGACTTTACACTCACATACAATCTGGCAACGCAGCAGTGGCACGAGGAGCAATCTTACGGCGAGCAACGTCGTCTTGTGAATGCCGTCGAGCGCTGGCAGAACAAATGGTTTGCCGGTAATTACAAAGAAGGCATCATCTACGAACTGTCCGCTGA
>Ga0222719_10005329_pt1 | contig 11111 bp, 9 predicted proteins | sample C33_34DmetaG_FD_165039 | JGI IMG/M metagenome (GOLD analysis project Ga0222719, IMG submission 165039) | Estuarine water microbial communities from San Francisco Bay, California, United States - C33_34D | ecosystem: Environmental > Aquatic > Marine > Unclassified | place: USA: California...
TTTATATTATGTTTTTTGGCGGAACTTCATTTGCATCAGCACCTTTTGCAGACCCAGGATTTAATCCTAATGCATTAGCGATTGTAACAGGTAATAGAATTAACGAATCAACAGGTACTGTTGGTATCGTTGGTAAAGCAATTGTATTACCAAATGGTAGTAGATTTAATATTGGAATTGGTAATGTTCAGGTAGCCGATGTTATTGGTGTATCAGGTATTGCAACAGCTTTATCTACAGGTCTAGTTACGGTTTCTGCAAATGCAGGAATTGATGTAACAGGAAGTCAAGCAAACTTTACAACAGGCACTGTTAATGTAGCTGATGTTGTAGGTGTATCTGGTAATAGAGTTAATTTAGAAACTGGAGATGTAACTATTGCAGCAAAAGCAAATGTAATACCTACTGGATCACAAACAAACTTTACAACAGGTTCTGTTACATTTAAGTTTATATATTCTGTCACAGGAAGTGGTGTAGATTTATCTACAGGAACTGTTTCAACAACCGCAGGTGCAAATGTATCTCCAACTGGATCAAGAGTTAATACAGATACAGGAGATGTTACAGTTGTTGCAGATGCAAATATTTCTGTTACAGGAAACAAAGTTGATATTACAGTTGGTAATGTAACTACCAAAGCAAACGCTACAGTAACCGTTACAACTAATAGACAAAATTTATCAACTGGAACAGTTACAATTGTAGCAAAAGCAACTGTACTTCCAACAGGTAGTGAACTTGATATTGGTACATCAACAGTTAATATTAGACAATGGGATGGTATTATACCAGGTGCAAGTCAAACTTGGGTACCTATTCAAACAAGTAGAGGTTCATAATGTTATTTGGAGCAACACCTTTTTCTAACTCACCTTTTGCCGATCCAGGTGGAGTAAGTATCTTTGTAACCGTTAGCGGTCAAAGAATGAACTTTGCTATAGGTAATGTAGTTATTGAAGGTAAATCAGTTGTTTTACCTACAGGACAAAGAGTTGATTTAGCAACAGGTGATGTAGTTATTAAAATAGGTCAAACGGTTCTTGTTACAGGAGAAGAATTAGCACTTGCAACAGACACGGTAGATGTGATATCATGGAACCCAATAATTCCAGGAGCAACTGGTGTTTGGATTCCAATAGATCCAGATAACCCATAGGAGAATAAATGGCATCAAGTACGTCAAACGATTTAAAATTAGAACTCATTACTACCGGTGAAAAATCAGGTACATGGGGAACTATCACTAATACAAACTTACAAATTTTAGAACAAGCATCATCAGGATATTTATCATTAGCGGTAGGCTCAAGTGATGTAGCATTATCATTAGCTAATTATGCAACATCAAATGGTAAGAATTTATACTATAAGTTAACTGGTACATTAACTGCAAATAGAACAGTGACTATGCCAGATAGTGCTGAAAGAGTTTTTATAGTTGAAGATGCAACAGACAGATCTTCTTCTTTATATACATTAACTGTTAAAACAGTTTCAGGAACAGGGCTTGCTTTACCAGTTGGATCAACAACAGTTTTATATTCTGATGGAACTAATATTACAGGTAAATTACAAACTAAAGGTTATATTACACCAGGCGCTACATACACAACAGTTAATGGTGATCAAGTTTTAGTAGATACTTCAGGTGGTGGTATTGGTGCACCTGTTACAATTAATTTACCCGTATCCCCTGCAATAGGTGATGAAGTTCATTTTATAGATTCAGGTAATAACCTTGCATCAAACAATTTAACAATCGGTAGAAACAGTTCTAATATTTTAGGCTCTGCTTCTGATTTAGTAGTATCTACAAACACAGCGGCATTTACTTTAGTTTATGTTAATGCAACAAGAGGCTGGGTATATAAAGATAACATATAGGAGCACGGACCATGGCTCTAATTGATTTTAAAGTCTTACCAGGAATAGACAAGCAAGATACCACATCTGGTGCAGAAAACAGATGGGTTGATTGTGATAACACAAGATTCAGATATGGACTACCAGAAAAAGTTGGTGGTTGGTCATCATTAATTACAGATACAATAGTAGGTGTCGCAAGACGTCAATTTGCTTTTGTAGATATATCTGGAAATAGATACATTGCAATTGGAACAGATAAATTTTTACTAATATATTTTGAAGGTCAACTTTATGATGTTACTCCTTTAAAAGCTACACTATCCTCTTCAACTATTGCAACAACAGATGCATCTCCAATATGTTCTATTACAACTTCTTCAGACCATAATTTATCTTCAGGTGATATTGTTTTATTAGACAATGTAACTTTACCTGTAGGTACAGGTTTTGCTGATTCTGATTTTGAAGATAAACTATTTCAAGTAACAACTGTTACATCAACAACTGTATTTACAATTACTCAAAGTTCTAATGCAACAGCAACAGTTGCAACAGGTGGAAGTATAGATGTTAAACCTTATGAACAAGTTGGTCCTGCAGAACAATCGTATGGTTATGGTTGGGGTATTGATACTTGGGGCAGTGGTGCATGGGGTGAAGCCGCTTCTGCATCTGATGTTAGTCTTGAACCTGGATTATGGTCATTAAGTAATTTTGGAGAAGTATTAGTTGCAACGATTGCAAATGGAAAAACTTTTACATGGAACGCAGGAGATGCTGCAAGATTAACAACAAGAGCATCTACTACTACATCAGGGTTCGAGACAACAAACAACCCAACAGCAACTAGGGTAAGTCTTGTATCACCTACAACTAGACACTTAATTCATTTAGGAACTGAAACAACGATTGGAAATACAGCAACTCAAGATGATATGTTTATAAGATTTTCTGATCAAGAAGATATAAATGATTACACTCCAACTGCAATTAACTCAGCTGGTTCACAAAGATTACAAGATGGTACAAAAATTATAGGTGCTTTAAAAGCAAAAGAAACAATTCTAGTTTGGACAGATAATGCTTTATATACCATGAAGTTTGTAGGTGCTCCATTTACATTTGGATTTGAGCAAGTTGGTACTAACTGTGGATTAATTGGTAAAAATGCTGCTGTTGAAATTGATGGGGTTGCATTTTGGTTATCCAACAATGGTTTCTTTATGTTTGATGGTACTGTTAAATCATTACCATGTAGTGTAGAAGATTTTGTATTTGATCAATTAGATACTACTAAAGGTCAACAAATTTACGCTGGTTTAAATAATTTATATACAGAAGTTGTTTGGTACTATCCATCACAAGGTTCTGATTATAATGATCAATACGTTGTATTTAATTATGGTGAACAAATGAAAGGTGGTGTTTGGTACACTGGAACAGAAGCAAGAACAACTTGGATTGATGCAACTATATATCCTAATCCTGTTGCAACTAAATTTGATAGTACAGCTGTTGGTACTTTTCCTATAATCGTAGGTGAAGATGGTTTAGGTCAAACTACATTATTTGAACACGAAGTAGGAACGGACCAAGTTAATCCTGATGGTAGTACAACAACGGTTACCTCATTTATAAAATCATTTGATTTTGATTTACAGGTTCAAGGAACAAGTGGAGAAGTATTTTTAGCTCTTAGAAGATTTGTACCTGATTTTAAAGATTTACAAGGGAATGCAACAGTGACACTTGCTATTAAACGATACCCTCAACAATCAGACACAATAACATCTCTAAGTCCCTTTACAATTACGTCAAGTACTGATAAAAAAGATACTAGGGCTAGAGGTAGATTTGTTAATATTAAAATTGAAAACACAGATGTTAGTGAGTCGTGGCGTTTTGGAACTTTTAGAATTGACATACAACCGGACGGTAGAAGATAATGGCAAAGATAGTAGTAAGAATACCTGAACCAAAAGAAGAATACGATGTTTCCAACCAGAAACAAATTAACAGAGCTATTGCTTTGATAACAGAACAATTGAACTCAACATTTTTAGATGAACTTAAACAAGAGACTGAAAGGTTTACTTGGTTTAAATCATCAGGGAGTAATAGTTAATGGCTAATATTTATAAAAATGCACAGTTTGATTTAACAACTACTGCTGCTACCGATATTTATACGGTACCATCTAACTCAAGAGCCATTATTCAAAATATACACATGGCAAATGTTGGAGCGGGAAACGTAGTTGTTCATGCACATATTTATGATAATTCAGCAACCACACAATATACGTTTGCAAAACATACAATTGCAGCAAGTGATTCTCAAGGTATAGCAGATGGATCAATTGTTTTAGAAGAAAATGATATATTGCGAGTTCAAGCAGATAGTGCTAATGATATAGAAGGAACTTGTGCTATACTAGAAATTAACAGGGATTAAGGAGATAATATGGCGTTTAAAGAAGAAGGCTCAGTAAACTACACAATCATAAATGGTAAAAAAGTACCAGTTGTAAAATGCGAAACTGAAGTAGTGTTAAGAAACACTAGAACTAATCAAGAATATAATTCAGATCAAGAAGCAGAAAATGATATTGCAGATACAAATACTCCGACTATTAGAGAAGAAGTAACAAGATCATTAAAAATTAAAGTGGCTGCAATGCCACCATTAGGAGCAGCATCAGAATAATGCCAATATCAAGAGCAATGATGAGAAGACAATTACGTAGCCAAGGTGGTATCATGCAACTCGCCGATAGAAATGAATATTTATTAGGTGGTATTGTTAAATCAGTTAAAAAAGCTGTATCAGGTGCAGTTGATACTGTAACAGATTTTGCTAAATCAGATGTAGGTAAATTAGCATTAACAGCTGCAGGTGCTTATTATGCTCCAGCTTTATTTGGAGGAACAGTTGGTTTTGGTCCAACATCAACTTATGGAAGTTTTGCAAGAGGTTTATTTACTAAATCTCCAATAGGTCCACAGTATTCATTAAAAGGTATAGCTAAAGGAATTACTAAAGGAAGTGGAATAATGGACATTGCTAAAACAGGGGCAAAAATATTAACTGGTTCAGCTTTAATAACTTCTCTTTTTGGAAGTCCACAAACTGCTCAAGAGATGTATCAAAGAAATCCAGCTATAGTTAAAAATTACATAGCACAATATTATAAGAATATAAATCCAGACGCTACTGATGAAGAAGTAGAAACATTTGCATCATCTCAATTAGGTGAATACGCAGCTAAACAAGATTTAGCAGATGGTGGTAGAGTAGGGTTTGAAGAAGGTGGAACATTTTTAACAATGGAAGAAGCTGCAAAAAGAAACCCAACATTATTTATGGATACTACAACTTACAATCCAATACCTGAAGATGCTGACAGACAAGCAGCGACTGAAATAGCAAGAACAATGATGGCAGTAAGAAGTTTACCTAGAGAAGATGGTGAAATAGAAGATACAGAAACAATGAGTACTAAAGATTTTATGATTAATGAATATTTTAAACCAAAAAGAAAAGAATTAATGGAAAACTATGGATTGTCTTTAGAAGAAGCAAACAATTTAATAAAAGAAGCAGTAGCTGAAATTAGAGATAAAAAAGCAGATGGTGGTATGCCAACTGGTATAATGAGATTAAATCAAGCTGGTGTAAAAGAGCGAGATTATAGAGAAGACGGTGGTTTTGTACCGGTAGGAATTAAAGAAAAAGCAGATGATGTACCTGCAATGTTATCTAAAAACGAGTTTGTTTTCACTGCAGACGCGGTGCGAGGAGCAGGTAACGGAGATGTTGAAAAGGGAGCACAAAGGATGTATAAGATAATGAAAACCTTAGAAAATGGAGGAACAGTCTAATGGCTGAAGTATCAGAAGTACGACAATTACCCGCAGAATTTATTGAAGCATTAGGTAAAACTTATGCTGATGAACTAACAAAAACAGTTGGTGGATTAAAAGAAATAGATGTATCACAATTGTATGGTCCACAATACGTAGCGGGACCCGGTGCACTTACAACACAAGCTGAACAATTAGCTAGTGGTCTTGGTGCATATCAACCTTATTTACAAGCAGCTGAAGCTGCAACTGGACCAACAGCTTATCAAGCTTACATGTCTCCATATCAAAAAGATGTTATTCAAAGCACACTACAAGAATATGATATTCAAGCTCAAAAAGGTTTACCTGGAATTGGACAAGCTGCTTATCAAGCAGGTGCATTTGGTGGAGCAAGACAAGGTGTTGCTGAAGCTGAATATCAATCAGCATCAGATAGAAACAGAGCAGCATTACAAGCTCAATTATTACAACAAGGTTTTGGTCAAGCGCAACAATTAGCTGCACAACAATATCAACAACAAATGGGATTAGCACAACAAGCTCCAGCAGCAGTAGGACAACAAATAGCTGCATTGACAGGTTTAGGTGCACAACAACAAGCGCAACAACAAGCACAGTTAGAGGCACAAAAACAATTACAGTACCAACAAGCGTATCAACCTTATCAAGCTACACAAGCATTAGGTACAGGTGTTATGGGATTAATGACTGGATATTCTCCATACACTACAAGACAAGAAATTACACCTTCTCCTAGTGGGTTATCAACTGCATTAGGAACTGCTTCAACGTTAGCTGGTATTTATAGTTTAGTAAAATAATATGAGTAAAATTTTAAAAAGACCAATGTTTAGAAAAGGTGGTAAAGTTGAAGAAGGTGTTATGTCTTTAGCTGCACCTAGAAATAATTATCAAGAAGGTGGCGCTGCTGATTTTGAAAAATTAATAGCAGATGATCCATATTTACAAGAAACATATGAGCTTGCAAAAGCAGGTTTTGGTAGAGATGTGGCAAGAGAAAGAAAAGACGTACTTGCTAATTTATTAATTAGAGGTGGTTTAGGTTTAGTATCTGGAGAAGGCGCAGGAAAAGGAACACTTGGTGCTATTGCAACTGCATTTAAAAAACCAACTGAACAAGCTTTAACTGAAATGAAAGGATTAAGACAAGATCCTGCTAAAATGTTAACTGCTAAAACAGCTATTGCACAAAAAGGTGCAGAACGATTAAAACTTTTAGATTTACAAAATAAAAAATTAGACGCTGAAAAAAAAGCAAGAGTTATGTTAGGACCAGATGCTACAGCTGACCAAATTCAAAAGAAAGCTTCTGAAATTTTAAATCAACAAATATTTGGTGTTGAGGAAAGATTTAGAGAAAAATCTAAACAAGATAAGTTAGATGATTATGAAACTAATTATGGTTTAACAGGTTCCGCTGGAGAAGAATATTATCAATTTGAAAAAAATAGAGGTAAAATAGAGGCTGCTACAGGAAAACCAGTAAGATCTTTTATTAAAGGTGAAAGAACACAAACTGGTAAAGTTGATTACACTAGAAAATCTAGAAACAAACCTGACGGTATTTATATAGATCCTATTAATGGAGTTTATATTGAAATTATAAATGGTGTTCCAAGTGTTATTCAAAATCCATTGAGTGGAAATCAACAAGTTTCTTCAATTCCTAAAATTGAAGAAGAAGTAATAACAACAGTAAAAGCAAAAGAAACAGACGGTTTATCAGACCCTTACTACGGATAGGAGGTTGAGTGTCTACTAAATTTCAAGAGTTTGATTACTTCAACCTTATAGATGAAGAAAGACCAAGTGAAACAAATGCATTAGTCGCTGGAGTGGCTGGAGTTGCATCAGGGTTAATAAAAATTCCAGAAGGTGTTGTATCATTAGCGGCTGAACTTATTGATTTAGGTTTGGACACTGACACCGCTGTCGATGTTGAAAAATTTTTTGATAAAATAAATCCATTTGAAGAAGTTGCTGAAGAAAGAGCGATTGGTAAATTAACAGAAGCAATAACTTCTATTGCTGTACCAGGAGCTATTGGTTTTAAGGCTGCAACTAAATTAGCAGACAAAGCATTAAAAGCTAAAAAAGCAGGTAATTATGCAAACCTTTCTAGTCCTAATGTTTCTAAAGCTTTAGGAACTGCGGGTGATTTAAATAAAAAAGCAAAAGCAAGTAGATTCGCGGCCGGTGTTTTAGGTGGCGCTGCAGGAGAAGCTTTTGTTGCAGACGTAGAAGACATTGGAAGTTTAGGAGATACTTTTGAAGCAGGGCCAACACAACTTACAGAAGTTACAGATGAAGGTGGTAAAGAAGATGCGGCTAGAAAATTATTAAACAGAGTTAAATTTGGATCAGAATCTATTTTAGTAACACCAATTGTATATGGTGCAGCAAGAGGAATAAAAGCTGCTGCTACAAGAGGTAAAAACATAGAGTTTAGTAACTCAAAACTAGATCAATTTTTTAATAAAACATTTTCTGCATTAAGAGCTAGAGGTGCTAAACCACAAGATATTTTTGAAGCTAAGATGGCTGAAAAAGGTGCAACAATGGCTGATACTAATAGAGCTATGGAACTAGTTAAAAGAATGGATACAGATATTGATAAAATGTTTCCATCTTTAAAAACAACTTTTACTAAATCTACTGGAAAAGAAAAAAGTAAAATATTAAAAGAAATAAATGATACTATGTTTTCAGGGAAGTTAGATGAAGACATAGCACAACCAATAAAAGATAGTTTAACAGATACTTTAAAGAAAAAAGGATTGGATCAAAAAGGTGTAAATAATTTATTTCAAACTATTGATGCTGCAAGAGGTAAATTCACAGAACTAATTAATGCAAGTTCAAATGCTCCAAAAGATGTTGCTACACTAAAAACTTTATTAGGGGAAAGAACAAAAGAATATTTAGGTAATACTTATCAAATATTTGAAGATAAATCTTCTCTACCTTTTTTAAATTATAAACCAACAGATGAAGCTGTTAAAAATGCAAAAAATTTATTTAAAAGATACCATAGATTTTCAAATAGAAAGACACCTGGTTTTGATCCAGTTAAAAATGCACTAACCGATCAAGAAGCAGATACATTAGTTAATAATGTTTTAAAAAACGCTGTTGAAGCTAAATCACCTAAACAATTACCTTTTACTAAATATGTAAATTTAACACCTGGATCAGATGACATCACAACTAAAAAATATTTTAAACAAGTTGTTGAAAGAGATATAGGTAGTAAAAAAATTGAAGAAGTTATTGGAGAAGGTAGTAAAGTATTTAGAGAATTATTTGGTAAAATAGAAGACCCAAGATTTTCTATTTATAACGGTATGTCTAGACTATCTGGTGTTGCAAGACGTAATCAATTATTAGAAGGGCTGGCTACTAGAGACGAGATTGTAAAAGCTGCTGTTAAACCAGGAGCAGCTGCTGGTGAAAGAGGTTTCTTTTTTACTGCAGATGAAGTTAAAAATTTAACTGCCGAAAGAGCTTTACCTAATCAAGAAATAGTTGCCCTGGATGATTACATGGCACCCTTTTTTAAAGATGAATTTGCAGTTAATCCATTACAAGGGTTATATACTTCAAAAGCAATTGCTGAAGGATTAGGGGATAGTTCTAAAGCATTTAAATATTTATTTGAGCCAAGAGAAGGAGCAACTGGCGTCGAGCAGCTAGGAACTTGGGCTTATAGAAATTTAATACTAGCACCAAAAGGAGCAGCTCAAGTTGCAAAAACAATTCTATCACCGGTGACACACTTTAGAAACTTATTTTCCGCGACAGGTTTTTCTGCAGCGAATGGTGTAATGTTTGAAGACCCAAGACTAGTTGCAAAAGCATTTAAAGAAGCGTTTGGAGATTTACAAGTAGGTACTAGATCAGAGGCTGCAAATGAAAGTTATAGAAAATTACTAAAACTTGGTGTTGTAAACTCACAAGTTCAATTAGGTGATATTAAAAATCTTTTAAGAGACGTAAGATTTGGTGAAAATTTAAATATAGATAAACCTTTAGAATCAATGGGTAAAAAACTTTTTGGTGCCGGTGTTCGTGGTGCTAAAAAAGGAATGAAATTTGCAGAAGATTTATACACTGCTGAAGATGATTTATTTAAAATTGCAAACTTTGCAGTTGAAAGATCAAGATTAAAGAATGCTTTTACTAAAGCAGGTAGAGAATTTACAGAAGATTTTTTAGATGAAGAAGCAGCTAATATTGTAAGAAATACTGTGCCTAACTATGCTTATGTATCAGATACGGTTAGGGCATTGAGAAGACTTCCTCTTGGTACATTCATGTCGTTTCCATCTGAAATTTTAAGGACTACAACTAATATTGCACATAGAGGTATTAAAGAAATAAATGATCCTGCTTTAAGATCAATTGGAATGAAAAGATTATTGGGTTTAACAACTGTTTTAGGTGCAGCTCCTTATGGAATACAACAAGGTTTTCAAGCATTATATGATGTAACCAATGAAGAACTAAACGCACTTAGAAGATATTTACCTGAATGGTCTAAAAATTCTACAATACTTCCAATTAGAGATGAAGATACAGGGGAATTAAAATACATAGATTTTAGCCATGGTAATGCATACGATACAGCTATTAGACCAGTGACTACTGTATTAAATAACATTCAAGATGGTATTACCGATGAACAAGTTTTAATGCGTGGTTTATTAAGAGGTATGTATGAAGCTGCTGGTGAGCTTGCATCACCATTTATATCTGAAGCAATTTATACTCAAGCTTTAGTAGATTTAACATTAAGAGGTGGAAGAACTAGAGAGGGTCAACAAATTTGGACTGAAACACAATTACAAACTGAACCAGGTCAAGTTGTTCAAAACTCAATAGAACATTTAGCAGAATCTATGCTACCTTTTTCATACCCAACATTAAATAGGATTTATCAAGCTGCTGCAGATAAACCATCTGCACGTGGAGAATTTTTTGAGTTACCTGACGAACTTTTAGGTTTCGCTGGATTCCGTGCTGTTAAAGTAGATCCAATTAAATCAATGGGATTTAAATTAGCTGAATATCAAAAAGGATTAAGGGAATCTAGAAGATTGTTTACAGGGGGTGACGAAGGTCTTTTGAAAGGCGGTCCTAAAACTCCTCAAGATGTTGTAGAAAGATTTATTCAAGCAAACAAAGCTAGATTTTTAGTACAACAAAAAATGAGAAAAGATTTATTAGCCGCTGATCTTTTAGGTGCAGATGAATTTGATATTAGAAAAGAGTTTAATGAAAGACAACTTAAAAAAGATTATGCAAGATTAAATAATGATGTGTTTATACCTTATCAACCATCCGATAGTATTAAAA
>Ga0222719_10005330_pt1 | contig 11108 bp, 11 predicted proteins | sample C33_34DmetaG_FD_165039 | JGI IMG/M metagenome (GOLD analysis project Ga0222719, IMG submission 165039) | Estuarine water microbial communities from San Francisco Bay, California, United States - C33_34D | ecosystem: Environmental > Aquatic > Marine > Unclassified | place: USA: California...
AATACTGTTGTTGTTTTTAAAAAACAGAAATTAACAGCCGAGAAAGAACTAGAAATTTGCCAAGTAATAGGCGATTGTAATATAGAAGCTTATGACTCTGCTGATACGTTAAAAAACATAACAGTTGTTCCGGGTATAATGAGAGTCACGGGCGCAAAAAACAAAGAAGGACATCCTGGATTGTTCGGTCATGTCCACGATTTAGATTGGCATGCAAATAAACCTTCAGACCCCAATAGAAGGCCTCTTGTTTGGTTGTATGGCGTACACGGAACACTGGGATCTAAGACGTCATGGTTAAATTGTATAAATGCATATAATGATTTAGATGAAGATTTTAAACAAGAAATAAAAGATATTCAGGTATATTGCGGGTTTAAACCAGGATCTTTCTCTGACAGCCCTATAATGAAACCACATATTAACAGAGATAATCCCGTAAACTTAGTTCATACAAATGTAGCGGGCAAAACTGGTTTATTTTTTCCATTCCATCAAATTTTAGAATTTGCAGGAGATGCGAACGCTAAGTTTGACGATGTTATGCAGAGACTAAAAGAACATGTACTGCAGGAGAAATACATGTATCATCATTACTGGGATGATGGTGATATAGTGATTGCCGAACAATGGTTAGGAATACATAAACGTTGGCGTTTTGAAGGGATGGAGTCTAGACTCTTACATAGAATTACATTTGATTACAGCAATGTTTACACTGATACAAAATAGGAGGCAGATATGTTAACGCAATGGGTAAAAGACAGAATAAAAGAACGCACCTCATGGGACGGTGCTGCGCTTGTGGTTATGGGACTGTTGGCAGTGTTTGCTGCTAACCTTGCTAAGTTAGTAGGCGGCGTAGCAGTTCTGTACGGCTTGTGGACTATCTTTAAGAAAGAGCAGTAATGGGATTTAAATTGGCCATAGCAATGTTTTTCGTCATGGCCAGCATGGCAGGCATTGGCTATTGGTATTACAATGACACTCAGGCCAGGATTGCTACATTACGCGAAAACAATGCTAAACTTGAAACTGCAGTACAGATCAATGAAGCCAGTATAAAAACCATGCAGGCTGACGCTGAAAAGAATGCTGCACTCACAAAACAATTACAGACTGAACTTCAACAAGCAGAACGTTATGGAGATGAACTGCGTAACACTCTGCAAAAACACAACCTAACTGCACTGGCACAACGCAAGCCAACACTAATCGAAAAGAGAATGCAAGATGCGACTAATAAGTTATGGGCCGATCTTCGCAGTATTACTGACCCTAACGGGCTGCGGGATACTGAGCAAGCCGGAACCAAAGATAGTAACAGTAACTAACACTGTTAAAACTACAGTACCTATAGTTGCCAGACCCAAGGCAGTAAATCTCAACGAGGTCAAAATCTATGTAGTCACAAAAGAAAACATAGATCAGTTCGAACAAGATTTTGCAAAGAAAAACGGCAGTTTAGTTTACATTGCTATCAGCATCAAAGACTATGAAAATCTCAGTCTAAACTTTGCAGAACTCAGACGCTACATAGAACAACAACAGCAGATTATTGTCTACTACGAAGAAGCAGTAAAACCTGCGGAAGAATCTAAACCCAAAGAAAAATAAGCATAAATGTCTATTATCAATGTATAATATAGACAGTCACTACGAAAACATTTTCAACTATGCTAAGACATTATGGAACAATGGTATTAATGTCATTTATTTGTTTCCGCATGGGTCAACTGACATTGAAAACATAGAATACCTAACATCAGGCGGCGAAGGTCCAATTTTGTTGTGTTATGACCAAGAGCCTCTAATACCAGGTTATAATGATAAGTTATTTGAATATGTAATTGAAAAGTTTGTGCACTATCCAGGAAACGAACTTTTACTGTTAAACACAGAAAAAGACAGCGACGCAAAAAATTACTTTCTGAAAAAATACAGTGCCAAAGACGTTTACTATTTTTTCAACATATTTGCAGCACACGATTGGTTTCGTGGTTACAGATACAATAACCTGATTACAAAACCTAAAGAACGTAAACTAAACAAAAAATTTATAAGTTTTAACAGACTAACAGGAAATGCCAGAAGTTATAGATCGTTACATGTTGCAGATCTGTCTAGACGTAATTTGCTGACGCATGGAAATATAAGTTACAGTATTAATTGTCCTATACACGGTGACAGTGTAGAGCAACTAAAGTGGGCCTCAACAAACTACAGAATTGACGTTGATTGGGCTATTAAAGAACTGTCTAATATCACAGAATTAAGAATAGACACTGAACCTGGTAATTACATACCAAATGGTAGCAGTAGTTTAAATCCTCTTACTGAGACTCTTGAATCATTTTTGTTTGTTGTGACCGAAACAGAGTTTTGGAGTAGAAAATGTCATTTGACTGAAAAAATATTTAAGCCCATAATTACTATGCAGCCTTTCGTTTTGCTAGGACCTGCTGGAAATTTAGAATATTTACGTCGATATGGTTTTAGAACTTTTGATCAGTGGTGGGATGAAAGTTACGACCTTATAGAAGATCCTGTGCAACGACTATTGGCAGTAAATGATATTATTGAAAAAATTTGTAAACTTTCTTTAAAAGATTTAGAAAGTATGATGGCAGAAATGCAAGATACTTTAATACACAATAATAGACTATTCCAAAGTCAAGAATTTTTAGACAATGCGTGGCGGGAACTTGAACAAAATTTACTGCAACACCAATAAATATTATAATAAGGAAAAATCATGTGGGAAATGATAGAAAACATGGCGAGTGATAGACTGTGGATTTACACAGGTATTTTTGGATCACTATTTGGAGCAGCATTTTTGTTCTGGTTCAAGGATACAAAGATGGCTATATGGGCTGTAGGCAAGTTCGATAGCACATTAGAATACTTGGCGATCCGTTGGGGTTGGACTTGGCTTCAAAACGATCCCAATGCTTGGCGTGTAAAGTATCCAAAAATTACAGCTAAAATCGACGATCTAGAAGCACGTATCCAAAAGTTAGAACAAAAATAACTTTGACTTTGTTATAATTTCATTGTACAATCAATAAGTGAATCATTATCAAACTCTTGGCGTTCCCAAGACTGCTAGTGCTGATGAAATAAAACGAGCATATAGAAAACTAGCCAGTCAGCACCACCCCGATAGAGGTGGTGATACTGCACGGTTTCAACAAATACAGTCTGCTTATGACACTTTAAGTGATGCTGAAAAGCGACAGCAGTACGATAATCCACAGCCACAACATCAACATTTTGAATTTAACTTTGGTGCAGGTGGCATGGATGAAATATTCAGCAATTTTTTCCGAGGCCAGGCGCATCCGTTTCAACATGCACGTCAACAGCCCAGACGTAACAAAGATGTAAGAGCAGAAGTTGCAGTGGGTCTGCAGGAAACACTTAGTGAAATTAAAAAAACTTTAAACATTAGAAGTCAAAATGGAGTTAATCAGACTGTTGACATTAATATCCCAAGAGGCGTAGCGCCGGGAACTACAATTAAATATCCAGGCTTAGGAGATCACCTTTTTGAAAATTTACCCAGAGGTGATTTATATTTGACTGTAAATATCTACAATAATCCAAACTTTCAGGTTAATGGTTTAGATTTGATTACAAAGTTGACTATAGATTCGTTTGATGCTATACTAGGAGTTGATGCACAAATAGTAGGACTAGACGGCAAAGTTTTCACAGTAAGAACTCCAAAAGGCTGTCAACACGGAACTAAGCTAAAAATTCCAGGAGAAGGTCTGTATAAATTTCAACAGGACATTAAAGGAAACTTGTATGTACAAGTTTATGTTAAAACACCCTTAAATTTGACAGATGAAGAACTACAACAAATTTCAACAATTAAACAACAACTAAATTCACGGTAAATATTTTCATGGTACAATCTAATCCAGACATTGAACGAATTATCGAAATGGCTACCAGTATAGCCCAAAGTAAGAATCACGAGTACGTAACGCTAGAACACCTACTTCAGGGTATGTTAACACATGAGCAATTTCGTGAATTCTTAGATAAGTTTGGTGCAGACACAGAAAATATGCAGAAAGATTTAGATGCATATCTAGACAAACAAACACATTTAGTCAGCCAAGTTTACGATGTAATTCCTAAAAAAACACACAGTCTCGAACGTGTGTTTAACCGTGCATTTACACAAGTGCTGTTTAGTGGCAGACAGAGTTTACAGACCATAGATTTATTTTTAAGTGTCATGACTGAAGACAAAAGTTATGCAAAATTCATTATCACAAAATATGGACTAGATAGAAATAAACTGGTAAGTTTATGGAACAAAACTTATCAGGAAAAACATACCGGCAAACGCAGTAAAAGTCATGCAGATCAAATTTTAGCTGAATACTGTGACAACTTAAATGTGTTGGTCAATGAAGGCAAGATCGATCCTGTGATTGGCAGGGAACATGAAATAGACGAAATCAGTCAAGTCTTAGCCAAACGTAACAAAAGCAACATTTTAATGGTGGGCGATCCTGGGGTAGGTAAAACTGCTATTGCAGAAGGACTAGCACACAAGATTGTTAATCAAGAAGTACCTGCTTATCTTAAAGATTTTACTGTATTCAGTTTGGATATTGGCAGTTTACTAGCGGGTAGCAAGTATCGTGGCGAATTTGAAGAAAAAGTCAAAGACGTCATGAAATCTTTGGCTGTAAAAGGTAACTGTATACTGTTTATTGACGAAGCACATCAGATGCGCGGCGCAGGAACAGGTAGCAACAGTGGTCCCGACTTTGCCAATATGATTAAACCCGCACTGACTAAACGTGACGTAAAGGTTATTGCATCAACTACTTGGGAAGAGTACACACAGAGTTTTGAAAAAGACCGTGCACTTATGCGTAGATTCTATCGCATGACCGTAGAAGAACCTACTCCAGATGTAGCCAAAGAAATCCTTATGGGACTGAAAGAATACTTTGAAGAATTTCATAACGGAGAGATCAGTGCAGAAGCCATCGAAGCCGCAGTAGATCTCAGTGTGCGTTATCAAACAGACAAGCGTCTGCCAGACAAAGCCATCGACTTAATAGATACTGCGGCGGCAAAATTAAAAATTTATACCACAGGTTTTGTTGTGCGTAAAAGTCATATCATTGATGCACTCAGTAAATTCACTAAGATTCCAATTGAACAGTTAGATACAGAAGCGACCAAGAACTTAGAAACCTTAGAAGACGACATTAAAGAAAAACTCTACGGACAAGATCAGGCAGTTGAAAATGTTTTAGAAAAGATTTATGTTAGCCGTGCAGGTTTGAAAGCAATCAACAAGCCTGTGGGCACATTTTTGTTCTTGGGTCCAACTGGCACAGGTAAAACAGAACTGGCAAAACTGTTGGCAGAAAACTTGGGCATGAAACTGTTACGCTATGACATGAGTGAATATCAGGAACGTCACAGTGTGGCCAAACTGATTGGTGCGCCTCCTGGCTATGTTGGCTACGATGACGGCAACTTGGGTGGTGGTTTATTAATCAGTGATGTAGAGAAAAATCCCAACAGCGTTATATTATTTGACGAAGTCGAAAAAGCACACCCGGATGTCAGCAATGTGTTGCTTAGTCTAATGGACGAAGGTGTTGTTTCAAGCAGTAACGGTAAAAAAGCAGACTGTAGAAATACCATTGTGATTATGACCAGTAACTTGGGTGCTGCCGAAAGCGAACGCAACAGTATTGGATTTGCCAGTTTAGCCAAGCAGGGCGAAGATGATCGTGCTGTTAAAGAATTCTTTAAACCTGAGTTTAGGAACAGACTAGATGGCATTGTTAAATTTAACAAACTGGCTAAAGAAACTGTGCGTAAGATTGTGGTAAAATTTGTACATGACATGAATGACTTACTCAGTGACAAACGCATATTTGTTGATTTGAGCACCAGTGCTATAGACCACGTAATTGAACTAGGCTATGATGACAAAATGGGTGCAAGGCCCTTGGCTAGGAAAATAAATGAACTTGTCAAAGTTCCGCTCAGTAAAAAGATACTGTTTGAAAACTTACAGAACTGCACAGTAAATGTGGAATATTATAACGACGAACTACATTTTAACATCACAGAAAACACGTACTTGGTATATCCAACACAAAGCACCATAGACGAAAATGGCTACATTATCCTGGACAAAATTAAATCAAACTGTTAAACTGGAAGACACTACAAAAAAGTTCTTCAAACAGTACTTGTACAGAGCACGACTGTATGTTCCAGGTGCCAGATTAACGCAGGGTTACGGCACCAAGTCATTGGAAGAGTTAATCAGTCTTCGCAAACAGATGACAGAAAAATACTACAACTATGGTGGTAGTTGGTTGGCTAAGAAACGCAGTTATAGTACAGACATTAGATTACAGGATCTTGAGTATTGGCAGGAGCAAATTAGAAAACCATCAGACTTTCATTTTAGAATAGAAGAACCTTGGTTGTGTGTCTACAGCAACAGTGAAGCGTTTTTGTACAGTTTGATTACACAAAGTCCATCCATGGATAGATTACTCAGTGTTTGTGTACCACGAAATTTAGAAAGTATTGCTGCACTTGATGCAGGTGAAGTTTTGGTAAAAACTGACAACGGCTATGACTATAGAATAAACTTACGAGAAGGCCGTATGACTGCACAGATTGCTGACTCATTATTAAATCTACTAGAGTCACAGGGCGATGCAGTAAAAATGACTCGTAGTTGTGAACAAAACTTGCGTAACCGTAATGTATGGTTTACCAAAACTTATTTTTATAGTAAGGACTTACAGATACTTACTATGATTAACTTGATCGATCCAGATATTGTGTCGGAATTTTTTAAACTCACAAAAATCAGCCGATAAATATCTTGATGGTTAGGAAAACTAATGGCTAAAATCCAAGAAGAAATTATCGCAATCAAAGTTAGCAAACTAGTTAAAGATTCAGAAGACGCTGGCAAATTAGTCAGCACTGAAAATGTGCAGGCACTGGAACAAGTTGCTCAAGAACTAGTGGGCGACGGTGTGATTGTCGAAGTAATTGCTGAATAAAACATTTTAATAAAGGTCTTTAATGAATAAGAAAACTGTAAGTGCAAAACAAGTCTTGCCTCCGCAAAAATCGGCAGTGGCCCAAGCAGCAACCCCAACACCAATTCCAAAATTAACTAAACCCGTAATGCCTGTGCCAGGTAAACCACAAACACAGGCAACTTTCCAGCAACCTGGGCAACAGTTTGATTTTAGTAAAGTACACGTACACTTTGCTGTGCCCTGTTATGGTGGTGTGGTCAGTGAACCCACAATGACCAGTTTTATTAGATTTACACTAATGGCCAGTCGTGTTGGGTTAAACTGGAGTTTGGACACCATGGTCAATGAATCATTGGTAACCAGAGCACGTAATAACTTGTGTGCTAAAATGATGACCAACGAAGCGGCCACACACTTTATGTTTATTGATGCAGACATTAGATTCGAACCTGAAGCAATTTTTGGTATGGTTGCTGCAGACAAAGACGTAATCGGCGGACTATATCCTAAAAAGTCATTGCCTATTGATTATGTGATTAACCTAAAGAATGGTGGACGTATTGAAGGACCCTGTTTCCAAGTAGACACACAAGGCACAGGTTTCTTGCTGTTTAAGAAACATGTATATCAGCAGTTGATCGAAGCACACCCAGAGTGCAAGTATGTGGATGACATTGGCTTGGGCAAACAATTTGAACCATTTATGTACAGTATCTTTGACACTGTGATTGATGAACGAGGACACTACCTGTCAGAGGACTGGACTTTCTGTCGCCGTTGGCAGGCCTTGGGTGGCGACATTTGGGCAGACAGTCGTGTGCTGCTTAATCACATTGGACACTATGAATTTAAAGGTGATCTAAGTGCACTAGAGCGCAAAGGCCTAAAACGTGTGGATGTTAACAGTCCAGAGGGTCGTGCCGCACTGGAAGCACAACAACGTGCTGCACAAGAAGCATTGCAGAAAGCGCAGGAGACGCAGAATGTCGGACAGCCAGCCTGATTCAGAAACATTAACATTTAAAATTGGTTTAACCGGTACTTACTGGGACCGTAAACCAAAATGTACAGTATTATTAAACGGCGAGGAAAAAGCCGCTTTAGTATGTGATGAAAATCTGCAATATGCGGAATTCACATGTGATCTGGCAGAAGAACAAGAGCATTGTTTAGAAATAAGGTTAGAAAATAAAACTAACGCAGATACTCTGACAAAAGACGGAGAAATTGTCAAAGACATGTTGCTTAACATAGATAGCATTGAAATTGATGAAATCGAGTTAGGCGAAGTAAAATGGAATCTCAGTGAATTTGTAGCAGACGACGCCAAAAGAGAAACTCTTAAACGCTGTGTAAACTTGGGCTGGAATGGCAGTTATCGTCTTAAATTCACCAGCCCGTTTTACCTTTGGTTGCTAGAAAACATGTAACGCTAAATACTATATTAATCTTAGTATAGTATGTATTCGTTTGAACTTTTTGAAGCACCTAAAAATATCGTAGTTTTGTACGCTGGGCGCTTTCAGCCCTTCCACAAAGGACACAGAGCAGTCTACGAATACCTTGTAAAAAAGTTCGGCAGAGATGCTGTTTACGTCAGCACCAGCAATAAAACTGACACAGATAAAAGCCCCTTTACCTTCAGTGACAAAGCATATTTCATGCAGATCCAAGGCATCCCTATGGATCGTGTTAGAGAAACTAATCAGCCCTATCAAAATCCTGAACTGGTGAAATCATTTGATCCTGAAAACACTGCACTGATTGTGGCAGTCAGCGACAAGGATAAAGATCGCTTTGGAAAAATTGGTTATAAAAAAGACGGCAGTTTAAGTTTTTTCCAAGATATTCCTGCTGAACTGGGAGACATGGCTCCCTTAAGCCAGCATGGTTATGTAATGACTGTGCCCACATTTGATTTTACAGTGTATGGCCGGCCAATGCGTAGTGCTACAGAAGTGCGTGCTATGTATCGGGCAGCAAACGACGAAGTACGCAGAGAAATAATTAAAGATCTGTTTGGCAAGTATACTCCGGAAGCCGAACAGATCATGAACGCCAAACTACAAGAAGACATAATGCCAGCCAGTCAAGGCACTATTAGTCCTGTGCATGAAAGTTGGAGCAAAAAGTATAAGAAAAGCATTGACTGTAGTAATCCCAAAGGCTTTAGTCAGAAAGCACACTGTGCTGGCCGTCGAGCAAGACAAGGCGGTAAGAAAACAAAAAGTCAAAGTGTAAGTGAAAACCTAGAAGGGCGCACTATTGACCTTACTAAAAACTTTCCCACTTACACAAGTTTAATTGGTCGGATCACAAAAGAAAATCCCACAAAAGTCACAATAGAAATTGTACAGGCAGATGGCCCTGGCAATGTAAAAGTTGGTGATGAACTACGTATTGCCACAAACTATATTAAACGACTGCCTATTACAGAAAGTCATCATACAGACATTCCCGGCATGCTGGAAAAGTTTTTGCCTATTGCAATGAAAGAATTAGGCATTGCAAAATTACCCAGCATCAAGTTAACCAAACACCTAAAGCCACACGGCACTCAGGCCAGTTTTGGCATGTACAATCCAGACGATGGTAAAATTTATTTGGCCATTGCTGATCGTCATCCTGTAGATATTTTACGCACATTGGCACACGAACTGGTACACTTTAGTCAAGACGGCAAACATGAGTTAGATGCAGACAGTGGTGAAACAGGCAGTAGGGAAGAAAACGAAGCAAACTCAGTTGCTGGTGTCATTATGCGCCGGTTTAACAACGAATTTCCCGACGCAATTAAAAGTGATCCTCTTGTAACAGAAAATAAAAAAAAAGATAAAAGCGTTGACGAACTAGAGCAGACACTACGCAATCCTCATAGTTATAAAGCAATTGATCATGCTATGCAGAGCATTGCTCGTAAGTATAAAATTAACGCCAAAGAATTACATGATCGGTTTGTAAAACATCACGGCACAATTCCAGACAACTGGGTTAAAAAACTAGAAGAGTTTGTGACCGCCAACTATGGCATTGGCAAAACGCCAGGCGTATTAGCACGAGTAGGACCAAAAGGTCAAGTACCACGTGCCAAACTGCACGTCAACGTGCCTAAGAAGACTGCTATAAAATTAGGCATCCCTCACACACACCTTAACGAAGCATTCGACGCACCTTACCCAATGGATTGGGAACACGGCGACGATGACGAGTCACATGATGCATTGGTTAAATTGCCAGACGGAACTAATCTAAGCATTATGTTCAACAAGGAGTATGGTGACCACGGTGAAGAAGAATGGCAAGTAGAATTTTATCGTAACAACAGTCAAGATGTCACAGGCGAAGGTGATGCACAGCGTATATTTGCCACAGTATTGAGTGCTATACAGCAGTTTATTAAATTGGAAAAACCAAAGCGTATAAAATTCAGTGCTGCTAAACAAACAGGCGATATGACACCAAATACCAGCAGAACAAGTTTATATAACAGACTTGTACAACGTTTTGCCAACAATTTGGGGTATGGCGTAAAAACTACAGACTATTCATTGAATACTGTCTATGAGTTGGAAAGATTACGAAAAGGTGTGGCGGAAGGCATGGATAGTTTAGATCCATTTACACGCAGCGTATTGAACCGCATGGAAGACGATTCATGGTTGAGTGCTGAACATGCTTACTTTATAACAAAGGGCATCCAAAAGAAAAAACAAACAAATCCTGAGGCCTACAACCAAGAAATCCAGCGTTTCGTTGACTTGTATAAACAATATAAAGGTCAGCAAGGTGTGGCGGAAAACTTTGCTGACGGCAAGGTCAAAGGCAAGAGTCGCCCAGGGCGTGTAAAAGCAGCAGGCGCAAGTTGTAAGGGATCAGTCACTGACTTACGTGCTCGAGCAAAAAAGTATTCAGGTGAACGGGGTAAAATGTATCACTGGTGTGCAAACATGAAAGCAGGGAGAAAGTAATGGCAATAAGTGTATTAAAAACTTGGTGGGGAGTCACTAAAGGCTTCTTTACGGGCGGCCCGATAGGTGCAGTTGTCGG
>Ga0222719_10005336_pt1 | contig 11101 bp, 16 predicted proteins | sample C33_34DmetaG_FD_165039 | JGI IMG/M metagenome (GOLD analysis project Ga0222719, IMG submission 165039) | Estuarine water microbial communities from San Francisco Bay, California, United States - C33_34D | ecosystem: Environmental > Aquatic > Marine > Unclassified | place: USA: California...
GAGGCCTCCCCGTGTTGTGATTCGACACCGATTTCTGACTCGAGGCCTCCCCGTGTTGTGATTCGACACCGATTTCTGACTCGAGGCCTCCCCGTGTTGTGATTCGACACCGATTTCTGACTCGAGGAGCCGCCAACATCTAGGCCAAGTAGGAACTCGTGGACTATTAAAGGCGTTTTGCGACTCAAAGGGGAGCCGCCAACATCTAGGCCAAGTAGGAACTCGTGGACTATTAAAGGCGTTTTGCGACTCAAAGGGGAGCCGCCAACATCTAGGCCAAGTAGCGAAGAAGTTGAAACTTGGCATCAAGTCAAACAATATTTTCACAATCAATACATCTGTCATTCTCTTCGACATAGTCAACTACCTTGTGACACTTGACACATCTGAACGTAAATACATCGTATAGCAACAAATGATCATCTATGTACCTTTTAATAACATTGAAGAATAAATCACCAATTTCCTCAGCTGAAGAATGAGAGTATAGAATATTCCACAACCTCTTTTCGTTTTCCATTAGACCATCTACAAAACATTCTAGAGCCGGCCATACAATATCGAATGCTGCGGTGTCAGCCCACGCGGCGTTGCCGGTCAACATCTCCAATGCACGAGAGATACTATATGGTATATTAGCATTTTGCCTAGGTGTGATACCAAATGTCTCCATATAACTCCATTCAAAATGATTATCACTTACCATTTCATCTACAGATTCCCTAATTATTGAAAATGCCTCTACCTTCGTCTTTTCAAATTCCTCCCAACTTTCGTAAAACTTTGTAGGTTTTTTCAATTTTTTTATTTCATCTTTCAACCCTGAAATTTCCTTCATCTTCTGTGAGACGTCATTGTCGTATAGAGCCTTCGAACAGAGTATGAGTCTCTCCATTCTCCATGCATCGCATAAGAACTTTATTTGTTGACAGTTGCCCATGGAACTCAGGTATATCTTTCAAAATATATTTCATTAAATATTTGTTCAAATTTTCAAAATATATTTCATCGAATATTTGTTCAAATTTTCAAAATATATCTCATCTATGTGACTGGCACAACCTCATCACCCACACTACACATAAGGGGAAACGATCCATTTCAATATGTATTTTACACGCCGGCTGGCTCACTATATATCTCTACTCTGTAAGGTACCCCTCATCATCGTCCTCCTCAATCTGACTACCACTTGCACTGTTCTCCTCCATCATGAGCTTTATGGACTCCAACATCCTCTGGCTAGTAGGAGACTCCATCTGGGACTCATCAAAGTCCTCGGGCTCATCATCAAAGCCATGAGACTCCAGAACCTCCTTAGTGGGCTTCACAGCAGTCATGATGCGCTTCAGGCGCTCCTGAAGCTCCATAGCGCTCAGGTCGTTGGGCTGGACCTCAGCCTGCTCGGGCTCCACGCAGGGCTCACAGAACGCCAGGGGAGCAGCCGATGCTGGAACAATCGCAGCCTTGGCCCCCTTGCCCTTATGCGCCCTCCCCAGATGGAGATGGCAGAGGGTCTCACCCGGCTGAGCACGGACACTGCACGGCTCACCCTTCGAAGTGCGCCCACTGCACGGCACACGCGTAGGCTTCGGCGCCTTAACCCGGCTGTGAAGGTGACAGAGGGCCTGACCCGGCTGCGCCTTATGCTTGCAAGGCTCACCCTTCACCAGAGCCTCACAGGGTACACGGGGCTCGGCAGACGCGGGCTTCTTAGCCGAAGGCTTCTTAGGCTTCGCAACAGGGATGCTGTCCGCTGGGAGGTCCAAGTACTTGCCCTTCAGCTCGGCCACAGGAAGGCCGTAGTCCACAGCTATCTTCTCAAGTAGGCCCAACAGATGCTGATGGCAGAGGCTAGAGATGGCACCAGACAACGTAGAAGCCATGACCACTCTATATGTACCCTTAACTTCCAGTATACTTAAACACTTTCAAACAAGTTTTTTGCAAAATTTATATTTTTAAAAAAAAAGATATTCTCAACATATCATACCCAATATATTCTGTGAAAGACATATCCTTTACAAAATATATAAATAAGGTTTGTCATAGGCGGTATGACATGATTTTTACAAAATTAATTTATTACTGACAAAACGGACATTATATTCACAGTTCATACGATCATTTGATTGAATATCAATTATCTTGAAATTATTTTCTGTTAAATATTTTTGAATATTAATCAATGTATTTTCATCTTGACCAACATATATAGACTTCTCTATATCAATCACAGTCTCCAATATACCAGCCTTAACATTTACGATATACTTACCTAGACTCTTTAGACAATCTAAATCGACACCCTGAGCATCAATATGAACAAAATCTATCATCTTGTCCTGTAATCCCTGCTCCTCAATAAACGTATCCAAACGAATGGTCTCAACCTCATAACTCTCACCACTATATTGAACATCAAAACGGTCCTCACCCCAATTCTTAATCAACGTATCGTCATCTTTGAACTTTAGAATAGAGCTAGCTCCACCCTCTTTACAGATATTGAAGGTGGTCTTACCATCTGTGGAACATACCGCCTTGTTAAAAACATGATAATCACTCATATCCTTAGTCTTTTCAGCCAATTTTGAATACAATTCCTTATTCGCTTCAAATGTATATACACAACATCCCTGTCTATGATAGTTCAACGAGTCACTCCCATCATAAGATCCAACCTCTATAACGTATTTAGTCATCTAAAATGAGTATATAGTAATATTTTAATATATTTAACGCATAATCTCAGTCCATGTCGCATGGGGTTTTAAAAAGTTTAATGAAATTTTTTAATATTGTCTTCCAGTATACTTAAACACTTTTTCAGACATGTTTTTTACAAAATTTATATTTTAAAAAAAAAGGATATTCTCAACATAACATATTTATCTTGAGAATATACTGCTGAAAATCATACATGGAAAATGTCTCCGGTTTCTTGGTCAAACACCACTTGCAATACCCATAGTCATTCATATAAATGTCCTCATAGGTCTGACCATAATATTTACCAAACCCCAAGGTCTTAGAACCCTCCAACTTCATGTTGTTATACATGTTATCAAGAGGGGAAGCCATGTTCACTATTTACCCTTCACTTTCAAATATCTTAAATATTTTTAGACAAATATTTTACAAAATTTATATTTTAAAAAAAGAAATTATTTCGAATACATATATTATAAAATCTGGATTGTGCATAGGAAACCGTCCTATACATGATATATGTAAGAAATACATCTGACACATGTTAGAAATTTTAATCTATAAAAATGTACAAGAGATGAAACCTCTTCTCAAGTGGGTAGGTGGGAAAACACAATTACTCACAGAGATTCTCAAAGAAATCCCAGATAATATAAATGGAACATACCACGAACCGTTTGTCGGTGGAGGCAGCATTATGTTGGCCGTTCTCGAAGAAAAAAGACCCAGAGGTGGAGTGGTTGCGTCAGACGCCAATGCAACCCTTATTGAATTCTGGAGAGCGGTCAGAGACAATCCCGAGAAACTTTATAGAGAGGTGCGAGAACTGGTTCAAGAATTTGAAGTCCAAAATGAAGAAGAAAAAAAGGAATATTATTACCAAATACGTGACAGTTTCAACACAAACCGAACCCCATCTAAGTTCATATTTCTCAACAAGACATGCTTTAGAGGACTTTGGCGCGAAGGACCTCATGGGTTCAACGTACCATACGGACATTATAAACGACCCGAGATACTAAATCACGAACACCTCATGAAAGTCCACAATCTCATACAGGGAGTAGAATTCAACAATATGGATTGGAAACATAGCTTGGAAAAACCAATCAAAGGCGATTGGGTCTATCTAGACCCTCCTTACTGCGAAACATTCACGGGTTACACAAAGGGTTCATGGACATCCGAAAACCATCAAGATTTATTCAATACCATACGAAATCTGAATAGTTCATGGGTAATGAGCAACTCTGATACACAACTAGTTAAGGACTACTTTGAAAATCGGCGGGTAGTAGAGGCTAGAAGGGCAATCAATTCAAAAAATCCGGGAGAAAAGGCAAATGAAGTTATAATTTCATCAACAAATCAGTAGCACCTACATATTCAATATCAAGATCACGCGCTGCATCTAATATAGTCATCGCAGTCTCATCCATCTTAGGACCGGGAAGCAACCCGAACTGTTCACGCGCCGTTTGTTCAGCTCTACCCATACAGATAACCTTAAGGGGCTTTCCATAAAGCTTTGGAACATTTCTATACTTCATAAATACACCCATAATCTTCTCATGTGCAGTGCCATCTGTAAAGTATGTACCAGCCTTAGTTTCCCACAGAGTATGAGAATCGCCAAGGTCCGGTTCCATACCATCAATCCTTTCAGGTTTATAAAACTCATCTCCACGCAAGAGAATTAACTCCTCTGTAATGTGTTCACCAAACTTGGTTGTCCACTGATTAGACATTTTTAAATCAGGGCGCTTGAGGGCGAGCATCTTCTGGCCCCACTCATCCTCAAGCACTTTGCGCCTCTTGTTGTCATTGGTTTTATTTTTGCTTGCCTCAACATGAGGGAGGAAACTCAAATCAGAAAACAGCCATTGTATAACCTGTTTCTGCCTAAGCAGGACTATACGAGGGTCTTTATTGAGAGATATTTTGGCCATCATATTTTATATATTATCTTAAAATTTATTTAAATATTTTTAGACATATTTTTTATTTTAAAAATATTTTGGAATGAATGATAAAATGTATACTTAGAGAGATGACTTTATAAATCAGAAATGCCTCCACTCACCGTTGCCGGTCGCCCCCGTACGGCCATTAAGAAGCCGAACTACCTTCGTTTCGCAGAGAAACTGAACGGTCGTTGTGCTATGCAGGGTGTCCTATGGTCGGCCGCGGAGGCTATAACAGGCAACCATCAATTTGACGCACTCTACCTGGTTGGGGTGACTGGGGCGGTTGCTCTAGGAACAGCCATAACATATGACCCGGACGAGGAACTGTCGTATTCTGTATTTACACCCGAAGCCGAGCTACTGAACGGGCGCGGTGCTATGATCGGTATGGCGGCGCTAGCAGCTAGTCAAATAGCCGGCGGCGGGCTGGTCTAAGGTCACGCAGTTCATCGACTATAGCGAGGAATTCACTAGCAAACCTATCATTCATCTGCACATCATTGATACCCAGAACAGCACCATAAATTCCCATGTATACTCGATGCCGAAGGGTGTCAGGAATAACTACCGCACGACACATGGGACAGGTTGTATTGTTTGCAAACCACTGCCTGTGGCAATCTTTGCACAGGCTATGTCTGCAGGTTAGAACCCTGGCGGGCTTCACCTCGTAGCACACCGGACATTCACGTGTGGCAGGAGGTGGGGATGGTGGCCGCGCCGCGCCATGTCGCCCGCAGACTTCATAACCACGGATCTTCTTGTAGCAACAGGGCCGCCCGTCGCGCTTGATGGCGGTGCAGATGAGACCGTCTGGGCGAGTCATTTGCCATTGGCTTCTGTTATACGTAAGTATTTTACTACAATGTCTTTACAAATTCATTTAGATTGTTGAAATATGTATTATTGGGCGCGGCCTTGGCGCGTATCTGACGCGTCTTATTGGGGTGTATCTTAAGATATAATTTCTGCTTTTTGAGTTCACCTCTTTGATACTGCTGTTTCATGTTGTTAACCTCTCTCTTGAACCTCTCCACGTCTTGTGCAGCCCTCTCAGCCTCTTCACGAGCCAACTCCGCAGCCCTCTCAGCCTCGCGTGCCGCAATATTAGCCTGACGACGAGCCTCCCTCTGTTCTTCTGCCTCTTGCCTAGAACGCTCTACTGCTGCAGCGCGGGCGGCATCCTCTTCCTGTATACGCCTGCGTTCTGATGCATTGGCGACAAGCTTTGCATTTGTTCGTCGACGACCTTTAATAATTCTGGTCACCTTTATTGCAATTCCGCGCGCACGGTCCGCATATTTCCGGGCTCTTCTAGCAAACTTGCTTGCTTTAACGGGACTTTTTGCCATGTAAACAGATTCGGCCGCCTTAGTAGCTGCTGCGGCTGCTGCGGTGGCCTTGGCGGCAGCATTAGGCATGTAGCCGTCGGGTAGGAATTCATCACCATCAATGTCCTTTGGGTCATTATAACCTTCATGGAAAGGCAGGTCATTATTATTCATAGAGCCATCGGGTACCATTTACAATTAATGAATATTTAAATTCATACCAAGGCCATGTGCGAGTACGGCAAGCACGACTGGATTTATATCAGGGGATCTGCCTTCAATAGCCGCATCAGGGTCCAGATATAGTGCCATAAGAGCAAGTTCAACAAAACTTGGCGTATATTCCTTAACAACCTTTCTACACATGTGGCAAGTTGCATTCTTTTCCAACCATTTATCAGCACATTCACGACATATCTCATGACCACAAGGAAACGAAATTACCCTCTTGTTGTCATAACATATCGGACATTCTTTGTGTACACCGCAGAACTCTCCCCCGTTGCGAGTCTTGGAATTTGCTTGACACTGCATTGTTTATCTATTATAGCACTTATTTCTTAATATATATATAAGATGAGATTGTGCAAGTACAAGCATGCACTGGGTGTTCCTGGTGCGGGTATCCATTCCGTACGATTCATGGGTGTGGCTATAAATGACGTCATAATGACACTACTCGGTGCCTTCATAATCTCAAAATCGTTCAAATTACCGCTTGCTCCAGTAACCATATCGCTATTCTTATTGGGTATTTTCTTGCACTGGTTATTCTGCGTCCCGACAACGGTTGGTAAATTACTCAGGCTTGATTAAATACATCCAACTTTGCCGCACTCGGATCTGTCTGTGTTGTCCATTTAGGTCTCCAAATTTTAGTCAACGTATCATGCTTACCAAATAGTTCATGGTAAATCTGACGGTAATACATCTCCTCACTCGTTGTTGGCGGGTTTTTATCATATATCTCATCTGGTAGGTCAAGGGTCTCGCAATGTTCCCTAACCGCATCAACCCATGAATAACCAACAGCGTCACTCATACCATTCTTCTGCCTCCACAGAACTTCATCCGGCAGCCATCCACTGAATGCCTGACGCAAAATGCGTTTCTCTATATTATTCGACGGAACCTTCAGTCTAGGATTTACATTCTTTACATAATTAATCAGTGCTTGGTCAAAGAATGGAACCCGTAATTCTAGTCCATGCGCAGAGGTGCATCTATCGGCACGCCTTACATCATGCATATTTACATTCATAAGAAGGTTATCAGTTTCTTCTTGGAATTCCTTATGTGACGGTGCATAATGAAAGTACAGGTAGCCACCAAAGAGTTCGTCAGCTCCCTCGCCAGACAGGATAACCTTGATATCTGTATTCTCGCTGACGTATTTACTCATGAGATACATTGGTACCGAGGCTCGAACCGTGGTACAGTCATATGATTCCAGAGCCCAGATGACGTCTCTGATTGCATCCAAGCCTTCTTCCAATGTGAAACGTATCTCGGTATGATCACTCTTGATGTGATTGGCGACAATCTGTGCATACTTGAGATCAGGAGAGTCTCCAATGCCAATTGAAAATGTCTTGATTGGTTCATCTGAAAACTTTGCGCCTATCGAACTGATTAGGCTAGAATCCAAACCACCCGAAAGGAAGAATCCGACGGGACGGTCAGCCATCAAGCGCTTCTTGACAGAAGCCATCAATAATGCGCAAGTTGTATCAACTGAACACGGGATCTTATATCCGTAATATGGACAAAGAATACCATCAATCATAACCCACCCCGGCGGAAAGTCGCGAATTTCGTTGCAGTATGGTAGAAGTGACTTCATTTCGGATGATACGAATGACCCACCGTCTCCATAGAATAACGGGCGTACACCGATCGGATCGCGGGCGATTATAAACTTCCCTGCAACATGCGCGGCGATTGCGAATACACCATCGAGAAGTGCAACAGCTTCTGGTATGCTTTCAAATTCAACAAATAGCCTCGTGATTATTTCACAGTCACTTGTACCACTGGGTTTAACAGATACAATATCATTTAGTTCTTTATGATTGTAAATCTCTCCATTACACATGACAATTGCATCATCATCTACAAATGGCTGGTCTCCATCTGGACCCAACCCATTAATCGCTAGTCTATCAAACACAAACGTGCAACCTGACCGATGAAGGGTCGTTGACTTATCTGGACCTCGGCATGAATGGGCAGTTTTAACATCATCGATATGCCTTTTACAAGCCCATATACCGCACATCAGGGAGATTTGATATATGTGGTGATATTTCTCTATTACACAAGCCACCTAACTAGATATCCCTTAACGCGCGGCAAGAGCTCCGGCTTCTTCTTGCTATACTTGATGAATGCCCACAGCTTCTCAATTCCATAATCGTACCCAGCCTCGCAATCCATAATCACATATTCCTGAAAGTGTTGGAAAAGGTCCGCGTCAAAGCGCTTCTCCAAGCCGTAGCTATAGAAGCGGAAGAGGCACTGCATCCCATACATGCTTCCGTTGCGAGCGTCGTTAAGTGCATCGTAACGGAACCAGTTGTAGACGTCAAGGTCAAACTCCTGACGGAGAGAGTTGGACCAGTAGCAGAAGGTGGCCGGGGACACCATGCTTTTACCCATACATTTCAATATTGTTAAGCTTTTCTAGACAGTTTTTTTGCACGCATCCACATCCCCATGGGTAAGAAGTTCTCTAACCAGACCATAATCAATCATATCAGCATCCTCACCGATAACACCAGAAAGCTCACACAACTCCTTTCCATCAGTTGCGAGCTTTTCCTTATTAGCCTTTGCATACTCCAATGCCTCTGTATCGTCTTTACCCTTTTCTAGCAGGGGATGGGTCTTTATAATATTCTGGGCGGCAAGGTCAAATTCAGCCTGCTTATTTAATCGTGGCAGTTTGGTATCTATGTCATCGCAGCCCGCTTCAAGTTCTACGAATTCATCCGCCTTCCTGTCAAAGTCTTTCTTATTATCTTCAAATGGATTGCAGACCTTTTCGTCAACTGCCTTTAAGTATTCTATAAGAACCTCTCTCATCTCGGACCTCTTTTTACCTTCATAGTCTTTTTCCTTCGGTATAGTCGCAAACAAGCCAGCGAGGGTGTCCATAAGGCTTTTCAACGTTGGCTTTTTATCTCCACCTTCCTCTTCAGCCGGCTTTACTTGGCAAACATCATTAACAAACCTCTGCATTTCAGTATCATGGAGGTCTGCCAATTGATGATTAACCTGTACCAAGTATGGGTTTAACAATCTCATATGCTCTTGCATTTTTTTGGCTCTTTCACATAACAAATCTATAGCAGGATTTTCACCAAGTGCATCGGTCTTTATAGACGTAGCTCTTTTTTCAAATCCGGGTATATAAATGAATTGTAAAAAGCCAAGGGCAAATATAATTGCAAACATAATCTGAAACATCAGCTTATTATCAGGTGAGGTGGCGGCCATACCACCAACAACAAATCCTATACCAGCACCAATCGCCATGAATACAAATGGATTTAATTCCAACAGCTGCAAAAATATTTCAGCCATTACAATTGTTATTAATATATCTACATATTAATTTCCACACATGTTGTGATGCAGCGTCCTACAGAACTCCTTAAGGGTACCGAGTGTGTCTGACCAAAGTTCATTGTCCATGGCTATATCATGACTCATCCGCGCGTCGTTGTACTGCTCGATAAGCTTGGCCTTAGCCATACCAGTCATGGCTAGATAGGTCTGGACCTGAACATTTTCATAGTCCCTAATCCGTTTGAAAAGACCATTCATCCTGTTCTTGATTTCCACAAGAACCCTGGTACCATCGGGCTCGACATAGTACCTGTCAATGCGTCCAACAATCTCATAGACTGTATTCGCGATAGTGACAACTGGATACTTGTAGAAGGTGGGATCCTCCTTGAGGTCTCGCTCATCGAGGTCGGCCGTCTTGTCCTCGCTGCGGATTCCGTGATTCGTATTGACCTTGTACCGAATTAGGTCCTTGATATTGACCTTGTCCTCATTACTAAGACTCTCGTCATCATCAATCTGCTTCATTGCAACCGCCCTGACTTCAGAGGCCTCCTCGGAATTCTTGGGGATGGTCGCAATCGCCTTGGCCAGTATACTCTGTGAACGCACAGAACTTTTGAGAGCCTTCTCCTGAACTTCAAGCCTGGTCTCGCCGGTGAAGGTCTCTGGCATGAAGCGCTTCCATAGGTCACACATAACCTCATAGGGCTTCTTGTAGCTGTTGAGGCCGACACAGGCTGCAATATCACTCGCCTTCAGGATAACCTTCCTGACAGGGATGGTGTCAGACTTCCTAGGCTCGTCCGTCATAAAGGCGTACAGACGAGCAGCAGCCATGGTATCTACCATTGCATCGTGTGCACCCTCTAAGTCCTCGCCAAAGAACTTTTTGTAGAGAACGCCGAGCTTGTTAACAGGCTCGAGAAACATTCTCCTTGCCATCCCCAGTGTGCATACTGGGGTTATACGGTCAAATATAGATGTGTCCATGTTGCGACGGAGGCATTCCGCCTTCAATACGTTGATGTCAAAACTCACATTATGACCAACAACAGTGGGACACAGCTGGAACACACCTACAAACACATTATACGCATCTATGAATGGGATGCCTTCAGCCTCCGCCAACTCGTGACTTATCCCATGAACCTCGGTAGCCTCCACCTTGAACCCATCTGGCTTGACGACCGCAGTGAATCGGCTGTTTTCACTATGGTCGTCATTGAATACTGCAATAGCAATAGAGACGAGTCTGCAGGTATCCCACGCAGCTAGCCTCTTGAGGGTAACAACCCTAGCACCAGTAGGGATGCCCGTGGTCTCGGTGTCAAAGACCGTGTAAGGCATGTTTTATCCTAAACAGATTTATTATTTAAATATTTTTAGACATATTTTTTTTTTATTTTATTTTTTTTTTTAAAATTATTTCCACATAACATCCTTGACCTTCTGCGGTGGACATACCTGCACGACCACAGAAAGGACCTCGTATGGAATGGACTGATACAGGGCCGTCTG
>Ga0222719_10005341_pt1 | contig 11093 bp, 12 predicted proteins | sample C33_34DmetaG_FD_165039 | JGI IMG/M metagenome (GOLD analysis project Ga0222719, IMG submission 165039) | Estuarine water microbial communities from San Francisco Bay, California, United States - C33_34D | ecosystem: Environmental > Aquatic > Marine > Unclassified | place: USA: California...
AGTTGATCATTGATGTCGATATCGAGCCGCAATTCATGGGATTTGATATCATATTTTTGATCACGAAGCGTGTGTAACTGAGCAAAGGGAATGGCTGCACCGTTAATATCACCGCCATCAAAGTCCTGATTAACCACGTCATGGGCATCAGAAGAACCACCAACATAGTGCAGCGTCATACTGTCAGAAATATCCCAGTCAACCCGGAGTCCAATCTGGTCAACGATGTAGCTCGTGGGCTCAGCCTTGTCGGCCATGTTGACGAACCGGTTATCGCCATCAAACCTTGGATCTTGAGGCATAGTTTGGGATTGATCATTGATGTGGTCAAAGGTGAGGTTAACTTCGACCGTGTCGCTCGGAGCCCAGGCTAACGCAGCCGTAGTCGATGAAAAATCGATGTCTCCGGCGGTGGTGCCTAAATTAATGTTGTCGTAAAAGCCATCTCGACCTCGATTAATAGCGCCAAACTTAAACGCGAGCTTGTCGTCAATGAGCGGAATATTGATTCGGCCTTTCCAAGTTTTGGAGTTGTAGTTGCCCATTTCAGCACTGGCTTTAACTCCAAATTCATTAAATTTGGGTTTAACTCGGTTAACAACGATATTGCCCCCAATGGTGTTTTTACCGAACAACACCCCTTGTGGGCCTCGGTTGACTTCGATCGATTCGACATCGAAGACATCGATTAATTGGCCGGTGCTCGAACCCATCTGGATCCCATCAAGAATGACGCCCACTTGTGGACTTTGGGTCTTTTCAATGTCCGCGTATCCAACACCGCGAATGTAAAGTGCTGAGGCGCCAGGACCTGCGGTATTCATGCCGATGTAAACATTTGGAACCAAGCCGTCAAAGTCACGTAGCGTATTGGGCTTAATTTGTTCGATCGCTTCTTCGCCAAACGCGGTCACAGAGAGCGGAACGTCCTGAACGGACTCCTCTTGACGACGCGAGGTGACAACGACCTCTTCCATGGTTCGGTTAGACTGCTCAGCAGTCACGAGTGGTGAGAGTGAGATCGACCCGGCTAGGGTCGCTAAGATTGTGATGAGTCGAGTATGGTTCATTTTTCCCCCTTTTTTTTCGGTGCGTTAGCGCAATGGAACGCACCCCCGACCTTCCTTTTAATCGAAGGCTGGGGGGGAAGTCAAGATGCAGAAATTGGACTTTGGGCGACGTCCGAAGGCCTGGGGTGGCTGTCAAAGTCTGGCGAAACAATCAGATGTCGAAATTTGACCTTTAGGACATTTGAGAAGCGAAGGTTGCGAGATCAAAATAATCCCGCCAGGCTGATATCTTTCCGTCACTGATCTCAAAGGTGCCCATGACTGGCACTGCAACATCTTTGCCATGGCTCATTTTAAATTTGTCCAATCGTTCAGTCAGCACGACATTGCCGTTAGCCGCTATGTTGAGCGTGATCCAATCGACTGCATCTGCCTGCATCCCGCGAATGAAAGCCTCAGCGGCCTCTTTTCCTTCTAGCTTTTCCATGGGAATGTTGTGATAAACCACGTCATCGGTGAGCAAGTCCATGACTAAATCCCAATCCATCCGGTTCCAAGCGTCAATAAACTGTTCAACAATTTCTGTAGGGGTCATATTCGTCTCCTGGGTGTTATTTGGAATCAAAGAGCTGTTGAAAGGTTACGATTTAGGCGCGCGCTGCCCACCAATCGGCAATGCTCAAAGGGTAGGCTTTTGCGGCACGTGCCATGTCAGCGTCATGCTCTGCAGTCAGAGGCAAATCTACCGTTTTAGGCAAGGCGTTAGCGTCTTCCACCGGATCTAGGTACTCAAGCGTGATCGACTCTAATACGGCACCAAAATCATGTCCCTCATGATGGTCAGAGTTCTGGTGATGATAGAATGCCCATTTGTCTTTGAATGCCAGTAAGCAGTAATAAGTATTCTCAGCCTGGGCTTTGTAGTATTCGTAGCGTAAAACTCCAGGTTCAAGACCCAGAGTTTTAGCGACCATATCTTTCATAATGGCCTCAAACTGTGCCTCGCGACCGGGTTTGATTTTAATGTGCGCCAATAGCGTTGTCATGGTTACCCTCCTCCTGCTTTGAACTGTTAAAGGTCAGCCACCCCTAAGGTAGCTTGCCATTTTGTTGACCGCCGGAAACATCGATCAGTTGTCCATTGATGAAGCCTGATTTTTCGTCGTCAGCTAACCAAACTGCGGTCTGAGCGATGTCTTCGATGGTGCCCATGCGTCCTGCCGGAATATGCGGGATGAACCGAGCCTCAGAGTCGCCGCCGGTAAACATGGCATCTGTCATATCTGTCTGTATTAAGCCGGCCGCGATGCTGTTGAAACGAATCTTTTGTGGGCCGTACTCAAGTGCAGCGACTTTTACGGCATAATCGATTCCGGCTCGTGCTGCGGCATAGACCGCCAGCGCGGGGCCTGGAAGCCGGGCGGTTAAGCTCGAAATGGTAATGATGGAACCGCCATGTTCCATCACAGCACTCGCGTAACGGAACAACAACAAGGCACCAATGAAACTGACGTCGAGAGTGGGTTGAATCTGTTCCCGAGTGAGGGTCGCGATGGGCGCTGCCGCCAGCGCCCCGGCGCTATTGACCGCAATATCTACTCTGCCGGTGGTGGTTTTTGCGTCGTTAAACAGTGATTCAATCGAGGCTTCATCATTCATGTCACAGGTGATGGCAAGGCCATCGATTTCCTTCGCCAAGGCTTTTAGCGGAGCCTCACGACGGCCGGATACTACGACGGTAGCTCCTTGCTCGGCTAACCGGCGAGCGGTCGCGACACCGAAGTTGTGCTGTCCAGATGCGCCGACAACCACCGCTGTCTTTCCTTTAAGGGTCATAGTGTTTCCTCTTTCTCAGGTCATGGTTTTCAGTTAAATTTTGCGGTCGTTAGCATTGCTACGCCGATAACGGCCTTTGAAAAGATTGGGTTAATCTACAACGGTCGGCCTACAAATGATGGAAGACCCGGCGTTATTTGCCCGTTAGACGGGCTACCACTGGGGCAAAACTTTCCATGCTCGCATGCCCAACGGTAACGTAAGAGATACCGTATTGTTCCCGCCGATGCTCCAACGTCTCACAAATTTCGTCGACGGAGCCAAACAAGGCGTGAGGGTGTTCTAGCATGGCCTCAGGCGAGGTGCCAAAATTCTGTGCAAAACCTGCGACGATGGGTGCCTTATCTTCGGTCACAAAGGTGAAATAGGCGCCGATTTCGAGTTCAAGTTGGTCGAATCGGTCGCCAGCGCCTTCTTTGATCCATCGCAACTTTTTGGCAGTTTCCTCGGCGGTCGATTTTTGCACGCCATCCGGTCCAATAACCCCTTTTCGGTTATTAAAATTTAGACTAACAATGTCGGCGACTTCTCCGGCGAGTCTGAGGACTTTAGGTGACCCGCCTCCGATCATGATTGGCGGTGTGCGGCTGGCAAAAGCGTTGGGTGTCCCTTCAAACTCTCGCCATTGAATATCCGCGTTGTCGATCGCTAATTGGTCAGGGCCAGCATAAGCTTTAGTGGCTTCGACCACGTGCCTCAAACGGTCAATGCGCTGGCCAGGGGAATCCATGGAGAGGCCGATGGCCTCGTATTCGTCCGCCAACCAGCCGGCGCCAAGTCCGAGCTCAAGTCGCCCGTCAGATAAGAGGTCAATGGTCATGGCTTCTTTAATCAAAACCACGGGCAGGTGGTAGTCAATACAAAAAACACGACAACCAATTTTGATTTGCGAGGTGACTGCCGCAGCGTAAGCCATAGCCGGCACTGCAGCGAGATTCTGCAAAGGATGATTGGTTCGTTCGAGGGCTGGGCCCGCCCCAATAATGTGATCGGCAAGATGAAATGTAGAGTAGCCTAGGCGCTCAGCGGTGACTGCTTGCTCGGCCCACGCTTTACCCGAGTTTGCGTGAAAACTTTGAACGCCAAACCGAAAAGGTCTCGTCATGGCCTACAAGCCTGAGCAATAACGAATGCCTCGTCGCAGCAACTCGTAATATTCAGGTTTGTCCCATGAGCCTAATTCGATGTTGGGGTAAAAAGGCACCATAGGCTGCATATCATAGTGACCGCGACAATGACCGAGATTGAGATACAACACCTCGCCGGTTCCGAGTGATCGGATGTAATAAACGGGTCGTGGCTCATTGTCTGGCCAATCAGTATGTAAAAACCCGCTCGCCTCCCCGGTAAACTCGGTGTGCAATAGCATTTCATGCTCCGCGAGTTGCTTGCACAAATAGAGCTCATCGTCTGTTTCGAAAGACTCAATTCCAGCAACCAGCGGATGATCGGGCTGGGAAATCTGCACGGCAAACGGTTGAATCGGCGGATGCGCCATAAACTGTGAACCGAGTGTTTCCATAAAAATGGGCGCACGCTCAGGGCAAGCGACACCATTATCAGTGAACTCTAGGATAGAGTTGGTGCCGTGGAGGGCAAACCATTTGCCCCCCGCGTCAACGAAGTCTCTGAGTGCTATTTGCTCTGCTTCACTGGGGATGAGATTGCAGGTGTACGAGATAAGAAAGTCACTGTTTTTAATGCCTTCAATATCGCTGTAGTCACTGGCAACGGTAGTCCGGATGACAGGATGCTCGGCCAAGAGTTTCAGTAACTCCAGCCGCGCATAGTCAATGTCGTGAAAGTCGCCAGCGGCGACCAAGTGGGCTTTGATAGCAGGTTCAGACATAAACTTCTCCAGCTTAGTATTGGATACGCTTCGTCATACCGCCGTCGATAACGACGTTGGTACCGGTTGTAAAGCCGCCCAGAGGGCTGATGAGAAGTGCTGCTTGTGCGGCCACTTCTTCAGCGGTTCCCATTCGACCGAGAGGAATGGTGGCCAAAGTTGACTCATAGAAAGGCGCCATCCCTTGCTTGATCTTGTCCCATGAGCCACCCTCGATGAAGATCGGTCCTGGGCTGATGGCATTGACTCGAATCCCCTTGGCGCCCAGTTCCTGTGAAAGTGCGCCTGAATAATTGAGAAGGCCGGCTTTCATGGCGTTGTAAGGGCCAGCGTTCATGAAATGCTCAAGCGCCGCGGTAGTAGAGATCATCACAACGCTCGGGTTGGTTGATTCTTTAAAGAACGGTTTGCAGGCTTCAACACCATGAACGGCCGACAAAATGTTGTAATTGAATTGCGAAATCCAACCTTCATCGCCAGGTGCATTACTACCTGCAACATTTGATACAAAGGCGTCAATGCCGCCTAGAGCTTCGCCAGCTTCCTGAATCCATGCCGCAAAAGCGTCGCCATCAGCCACATCAAGCGCTTTGCCAGTAACTTTGACCCCTTTCTCGGATAAAGCTGCAACGGCGCTGGTGACGTCGTCTTCGCTGCGAGCGCAAATACCAACATTACAGCCTTCGCTGGCCAGGGTCTCTGCGATAGCTCTACCAATGCCTTTGGTGCCGCCGGTGATAATGACGTTGTGTCCGCTTAATTTTAAATCCATTGTCCGCTCCTAAAGTGGGGTTGTTTGTGTATTGATTGATTTAAGGGGTAACCATAACGCCGCCATCGACCACCAGACCATGTGCTGTGATGAAACCCGCATCCTCAGTAAGCAGGAAATTAATCGCGTTGGCAATATCTTTAGGCTGACCCAGCCTGCCGAGCGCTGACTTTTCGGTCCAGAAATGGCTAAACCCGGGGTCGTTGTCAATCGCGGGTTGAGTAATGCCAGTTTGAATTGCGCCTGGCTGGATGTAGTTGGCGGTAATGCCAAAGGGGCCAAGTTCTAGCGCGAGCGTCTTAGTCAGGCCTGCTATGCCATGCTTTGAGGTGGTATATGCGCCCATGCCCGGGCCTGCAAGATCAGACATGATCGACCCAATATTGATGATCCGGCCACGGCTGCTCGCCTTGAGCGCAGGGATTGCCGCTTGAGATAGTTGAAACACGGCATCCAGATTAACGGAAATGATCCGATGCCAAATCTCGGTGGTCATATCGGCTACATCCGTACCGCCCACCATGCCAGCATTATTGATCAAAAAATCGACGTCTCCCATAAGTTTAAGTGCGGTGGCGACGATCATTTTGGCACTGCCTGAGGCGGCGACATCCGCCTGTAGGTAGTGCAAGCCCTCATCCCTAAAACTGGCATCAGCTTGAAGATCCACAATCATGACTTGAGCGCCCTCTGCCAAAAGGCGCTCGGTCGTTGCTTTGCCGATACCGCTGTTGCCACCGGTAACAATGGCACAGAGCCCAAGGTGGTTGGTCGGCATACAATTCCTTAACAGATGATGAATGAGTAAAGAGGGTCTCAAGACTAAGTAAGGTAAAAGAGTCAGTCAAGATTGTTTTTTGTTTTCGGCGGCAAAGGCGCCGAGTAGAACGCAAGGGGTGATGGCTTATTTCGACCGATTAAAGCGAGCCGCTGGTCCATCGAATGGCGTTATCCAGTAGCGTCCTATAATGCGGATTATCCCAAGCTGAGGCATTGTCGCCACCTTGCAAATAGCAAATTCGACTGTTGTTCTGCTTTCTTGTCCAACCCACCAAAGCGCTACCGGGCGGATGTGACCATCCGTCATTGCTGAACATCTCGCCCCGTTCCACGACGGCCGCCGCCGAAAAAAATTGAGTTTGGTCAAAGCTGTAATCACTGACGAGTAGAGGCTCAAGGTCATGCTCATAGACTTCGTACAAGTAAAGTTCATCAGTCATTGAAAAGTAGGGGGGCACGTTGAAGGCCACCGGATGAGCTGTGTTGGCTACCGTGATTTGGTGGTCGACCCCGTGGCGATAACCGCTGTCCATGAGGTTCCCAGTTTCTGTGGTTTGCTGGGTATATAAGAACTGTCCACCAATGGTTTGATGATATTCGCGCCAATGAGGCCAACCTGCGATCGCGTGATGCAAAAACACCATGCCGATACCCGCCTCGAGCATTAATTGAAATTCTGCTCTGAAGGAATCTGGCGGATCGCTCACGATTGGCCCACCCGGTAGAAATTCGATACCTGGCATATCAAAAAACACGAGGCAGTCGTATTGCTGAGCGATTTCTAGGGACATCACCTGGCTAGCAAGGGGTTGTTCAATATGCGTGTAATTGACATTCAGTTGATCAAAGAGCGAAAAAAAAGGGCCTTTCTCAAAGGAGTGGCCCTTGGTGATCAGTAAAATGTCAGATTTGCTCATGGTCGTCGTGACGGATGAAGAGTATTGAAGTAGTATCTGAATGAATTGCGTCCGAGTAAAGAGGGTGTTGTTTGGATTCCCCAGTCAATGAGAGTCAAACGTCGAGAACATGGCAGCAAACAAAAAGTGAGCAGACTCGGACGGCCGTCCTAGATGCGGCATTGTCGTGTTTTTACGCCCTTGGATTTAATCAGACCACGACCGAAAAAATCGCGAAGCAAGCGAACGTCTCTCGTGGGGCTATGTTGCATCACTTTCCTCAACGGTCGGATCTTATTCAAGCATCGGTTTGGCACTTGCATAGAAAGCGGTTAGAAGCGTTTGAGGAGACCTTGTCCAGCGTTAATGAAGATTCTGAATACACGCTAGTTGAAGAGGGGATTGATGCCTTTTGGCAGCAATTGCAGTCGCCGCTGTTCGCGATCTATTGTGAGCTGCTGGTGGCGGCTAGGACCGACGAGGAATTGCGAGCAACGATGGCGCCAGCGGTCAAAGATTTCCAAAAGGCCTGGCGAGTCAAGTCGGAGCGGATTTTTCCAGATCTCGCGTTGTCGAAGCAGTTTGGAGCAGCAACGGCGATCACTCGGTTCTTCCTAGAAGGCATTGCATTCAATGCTCAGGCGATGGATGTACCCGCCACCGGGACGAACGCGCAAGAGTTAGTCGAATTGCTCAAGGTAATGGTCAGAGCAATGTTTGATGATATTGAGATCAATCAAGAGAATTCGGAGGAATCAACGCAAAGGCTGTCCTAAAGCAAGCTATCAGGGGGCTACGATGGATGCTCGGTAAACGCCTAGAATTCTGAGTGAGACCTTACCGAGAGAAGCTACCAAGAGAGGTTATTGCCCAGTCGGGTGAGGCCAAGGGTGTCTCAGGACGCCGGCTGTTAAACGTCGCCGGCTGTTAAACGTCATTGGTTGTTAAGGATCGTCAGTTGTTAAGGATCGTCAGTGGTTAAGGGTTATCAGTTGTTAAGGGTTGCGTTGATTAAAGGACGGGGTTAGCTAAGCGATTTCGGTTGTAAAGCCTTACCCCTTGTTGCAAGGGGGCATCTGTCGAGCGTCCATCGCTGTGTCGCTGGGGTATCTCTCTTGCGATGAGTCGTTTGTTGTAGTGTGTTGGGTTGCATTGAGTCAATGAGGGTAAAAAGAAGGAGTAGAGATTTGAAGATTATTATTTCAGGCACCGTCGATTTGGATCCGGATCAAATGGCTGCGGCGATGGCTGCGGCTAAACCCCTGATCGAGGGTGCCTTGACTCAAGAGGGTATCCTTGATTATGACTGGTGTCCGGACCCCCTAACGCCGGGTCGATTGCGGGTCTTTGAACGTTGGGAGTCAGAACAGGCATTACGCAATCATTTTAATAATCATTGGTATACCGACATGCGCATGACGTTGGCGCAATTCGGTATACGAGGAGCCGATGTGTTGAAGTATCGAATTGATGCAGCAGAACCGGTTTACGACGATACAGGCACACCTCGAGCCGACTTCTTTTCTTAGGTCGAAATCTCTCAGGTTTGTTGCTTTGGACGTCAAAGGAAAGGGTTGAGATAGACGGAATTCAGCCGGTTGATGGCAACTTATTGTCATTAAACCGTCAGCCTTGACTGTTTAATGCAGCTCGCCCATGATGCCGGGCAATGCTTGTTGGTGGGCAGTGCTCTGTCGCTAGCACTGAATCCCACTCTGGCTGCTCGAGGGATAGGATTCCAAGGAATGTTGCTTGGATAGAGTCAAGGGCTAAAAAGGCCAAAAAATAGACAAAAACATAGATCTAAGAAAGGTAAGAAAGGTTAAAACAACCTGAGCGACAGGGATAACGGAAACAGCTGGGCAAACCAAGCCAGGTGTTCCTCGAAACTAAATTCGAAACAACGATGGAAGTTGAAACGTGGCTAAAAAAATATCGACAAAAGTGCTAACTGACCTGCATTTAAATATGGTGAGGATTCGTCGCTTTGAAGAAGAAGCGGGTAAGTTAATGGAGGACGGCAAAATTCCGGGTGCGCTGCATTTGTATGTCGGCCAAGAGGCGGTCGCCTCTGGTGTGATGGCGCATTTGAACAATCAGGATCAGATCACCAGCACGCACAGGGGACATGGTCATGTCATCGCCAAAGGTGGCCAATTCTCGCCGATGTTTGCAGAGCTCTACGGTAAGGCAACCGGCTATTGCAAAGGTAAAGGCGGAAGCATGCATATCTCCAATATGGCGCTCGGTATTCTTGGCGCCAATGGGATCGTTGGTGGCGGTCCGCCAATTGCGATGGGGGCGGCTTTTTCGAACAAATTTAGGAAGAGCAAGCAAGTCTCGGTGACTTTCTTCGGTGATGGCGCGTCCAATGAGGGAAGCTTTCATGAGGCGGCAAACATGGCTGCGCTGTATCAACTGCCTTGCGTTTTCGTTTGCGAAAATAATGGTTTTGGCGAGTATACCGCACAAAGTAATCATCAAGCAGTCACCGACGTCGCCGATAGGGCAGCAGGTTATGGCATGCCCGGCGTCGTCGTTGATGGCATGGACGTCATGGCGGTTTATGAAGCTGCTGAAGCTGCCGTTAAGCGCGCCCGCTCAGGTGCAGGCCCTACCTTACTCGAGTGTAAAACCTATCGTTACTATGATCATGTCGGCGTTCGAGGTATGGGGCTGACCTATCGAACTGATGAAGAAGTCGAGACGTGGAAACAACGTGACGCGATCGAGAGTTTCGAGGCGTTACTGGTCAAACAAGGGGTTATGACCCAGAAGAAGCTCGACAATGTCTATGCGCGAGTCGATGCCGACATCCAAGAGGGTATTTCCTTCGCAGAGTCGTCGCCTTTTCCAACTGAGGACGATTTACTAGAAGACGTTTATTTTGTGGGAGCAAAATCATGAGTGAAGCAGTTCAGAAAAATGCACGGATGCTGCCTTATGTTTCCGCAATAACCGAGGGCGTGCAGCAGGTCTTAAGAGAACAGGACAATGCCTTTGTCGCCGGTGAAGATGTTGGCCAAGCGGGAAGTGTCTTTGGCTATTATCAAGGCTTATTGGCCGAATTTGGTGATCGCCGTATCGTCGATACGCCGATCAGTGAGAAGGGCATTATTGGGCTGGGAGTCGGAGCTGCTGCAACGGGTTGCCGACCCATCATTGATGTGATGTTCATGGATTTTCTGGGTGAGTGCATGGACGAGGTAGCCAATCAGATGGCCAAAATGCGCTTTATGTTTGGCGGTGGTGCGACCTTGCCAATCACCGTGTTAACCATGGCTGGAGCCGGTATGAATTTGGCGGCGCAGCACTCTCAAAGTTGGGAGGCTTGGTTGGCGCATTTACCCGGTGTCAAAGTGGTGATGCCGTCTAATGCATATGATGCGAAGGGACTGATTATTGCCGCGGCCCGGGATGATAACCCCGTGTTTGTGGTGTTGAACAAAATGAGCCTAGCAATGCCCGCTGAAGTGCCTGAGGAGATGTATGAAGTACCGATTGGTAAGGCACAAATCGTTAAAGAAGGAACTGATTTTTCTATTTTTGGTATTGGCCGGATGGTGCATGAAGCACTGGCCGCGGCAAAAACTTTAGAGGAATTAGGGGTGAACTGTGAAGTGGTTGATGTTCGGAGCATTCAACCGTTTGACAGCGAAACAGCGGTTGCGTCTATCAAGAAAACCCATCGGGCGCTGATCGTTCATGAAGCGGTCCGTTTTGGCGGTTTTGGCGGAGAAATCGTTGCTCAGTTACAAGAGCAAGCCTTTGATTATCTGGATGCGCCGATCGCCCGAGTGGGGGCACCATTCTCTCCAGTTCCCTACAGCCCTGCATTGGAGCAGGTCTATATTCCGAATGCCGGCAGAATCGTCACGGAAGTCAAAAAGGTATTAGGGCTTTAGGGGTATGCGTGCGGTGGGGCTGGTTGCCAACCCGGCATCTGGTAA
>Ga0222719_10005343_pt1 | contig 11091 bp, 18 predicted proteins | sample C33_34DmetaG_FD_165039 | JGI IMG/M metagenome (GOLD analysis project Ga0222719, IMG submission 165039) | Estuarine water microbial communities from San Francisco Bay, California, United States - C33_34D | ecosystem: Environmental > Aquatic > Marine > Unclassified | place: USA: California...
ATCGTTTATAGCTCCTATAGGGTTTGTAATACCTCGTGTAAATCCACCTATAAACCCACCACTACCCGAACTACCAAATAATCCATTTAAGATGGGTATAGCACATGAAGATGAACAACAAAGAGCTAGGAGTATAATTATTGGAGTTGCACCTTTCATATTTTACAATATACTTAGAAAATAGCTACGAAGTGTAATCATGTATGAGGTTTACACTGATGGAAGTTGTCTCGGAAATCCTGGACGTGGTGGCTGGGGTGTGGTTAGTGATAACTTTAAACTCTGTGCTGGACAGCCTAATACCACAAATAACCAGATGGAGATGACTGCAATTGCTAAGGCCCTAGAAGAGTGTTTGAAACGTGATATTCAAGAGGTGCGTATATTTACGGATAGTAACTACGTGAAACAGGGTATTACCAATTGGATTCACAACTGGAAGAGGAATGGGTGGAAAACATCTTCAGGTGGGGATGTAAAGAACAAAGAACTTTGGATTCAGATTGATACACTCCGAGGTCAGATGAAGGAAGTTGAATGGAAATGGGTGAAAGCTCATAACGGAAATCCATTAAACGAGGAGGTGGACAAACTTGCCCGAGACTGTGCAAAAAAACTATCTGTCTAATCTAATGGAAGCCCATCCCTGGTGTGAGAAGCAGGAGAAGCTTCTAAAATCCTGGGCTGAACGCGCTGCTGGTTATAGGTGGCTACATAATCACGCGCGTTTACACTATAAGAACCAGAACGACTGGTTAGCATACCCGAGTATCGTTATAGCTTCAATAACAGGTGTAGGTGGGTTTGCTGTCCTCAACCCAAGTGGTAATGAAGATGTATCAATGGAGACTAAGAATAAGATCATGATCGTTCAATACATGTTCGCCTTCCTGAACGTACTTGCGGGTATTCTCACAAGTATATCTAAGTTTAGTCAAAGTTCAACACTGGCCGATGCTCATTCACTAATGTGTGTACAGTATTCCAAATATTATAGAAATATAGATATGGAACTCTCACTTGATGAAGCTGATCGTACATGTGTCATAGAATTTGTCAAGAAATGTAGAGTAGAATATGATAGACTTTTAGATGACGCTCCAGATATACCATCTATTTCTATACAGGCTTTTAATATAGAGTTTCCGGATCGCGTGAATAAACCAGATGTATGTAATGGTCTCAGTATAATCGTAAGCGATGAAACAAACTCACAGATTGGGAGACATAATACTGTAAATAGATGGTTGGGAGCATTTAACGGAGTTAGACGTAAAAGTACAGATAGGACATCCCGGGATGATCTACATAGATTGGAGAGTGTTTAAAATATTACTATAAGTAAAATGAGATACATATTGATACTGATTTTACTACTAGTTTGTATGTATGCAACTACAACCAATCACGTCCATTTTATCCAGACGGACGAGGTTGTTGATAGTGGATTCCACGTCTTTGATGCATTCAGTGAGAGTGAGATCAACTACATCTTGGGTCTCGTTGACTCCAAGAAGTACCTTGAGGCTAAGAAGTTTATTCACGATCACCCAGGTGTCCTAAAGAAACTACAAACCATATTGGGTAAAGAGTACGTGTTTGCCGATTACATCTTCTCTATTGAGAAGTCTAGTGTGTCTACCTGTCACCGCGACGAGAATGGATCTGTATTGAACCCCAAGATGAAACATCCCTCATACACTATCATCTTCTTTTTGGAAGAGATGCAATCGTGTCTAGATGTGATCCCCAAGTCCCACAAAGAGAGAAACAAGATTTACATCACTAAATCAATCAAGAGTGTTGGTTGTGAACCTGGGCAAGCCGTCCTCTTTGACGCGAACTTGATACACTCCGGTGCCATCAACGCTAAAAATGACAATAAGAGGATCCAGATGAAGGTGACACACAGAGAGGATTTAGAAAACATTGGTGAGTTTGATAAACAGTATTACCGCGTTGGTGATGCCTCCAAGGATACTTCTGACAAGAATACCCTCTTCTATAGGCGTATGTCTTGCTTTTTACCCGGTATTTCTGACATAACCGCTAATGGTAACAATATGCCCGAGTTCATGAAGAAACTCTACAAGAAACTTGTCTATGGTGGTGAAAACAAGTATGAACTCAAAGTTGTTAAACCTGTGGAGTAGTACAGGATTTATCAGCAGCTAATGCGTAGAATGTTGTATATAGGACGAGAGTAGTGACGAGAATTCCCTGCTTTTGTGGAAAGAAAGCCATACCTAATACCAGTAGACACAGTATGTATACGTATACGAACTGTGTGTATTCGAAAAAAGCTCTGGTGTATCTATCTATACCTAGGGTTCCTGGATATGAGACGAAGATAGCATCTAGATTTTTATCATTTTGGAACGGGTTTACATTTTTAAAAATCGTCTCACTCTTGTCAACCTTAATGTATTCGTTTCCGTGACACACGGTATTGAGATTTCTTTGGTCATCTTTACATTTTAGTTTCAACGCTTCATCTATAAAGTGTTTGAGATATTTAGTGTATCCCATGTACATACCAGAATTCGCAATTGATTCATCACATGTCCCAAATACGAGTGTTTGAAGAGGCAATGGTGGGTTTTTCGAAACCAAAACCTTACAGTCACACTTTTTAAATAATTCCACAACATCTTGAGGATCTTTATTTATTTTGGTATCGAAACCATCTAAAAAAATAACTATATCATCATCATTTTTGGTTTCAAGATATTTTGACATTCCCCTGTATTTATCACTAAACCCATTCCACTTTGTACCCCATCCCAATACCTTAACAGGGACACCAAACTCGTTGTTGATAAGATCTTCAAACATACCCTGAGATTTGTTGGCATAGGTGACAATTTCAAGTGTCATTTACTGTTAATTAATAAAATAATATAAGCTAAATGTATGAAGATAGCGTTTGTGTTTATCGTAAAAGATGGTGAAAAGTATCTTGAAAAGAACTTGAATACTATCAAAAAATACAATCAGGACATTTACGCGGTTGAAAACAACAGTGTTGACAATACAAAGATCATTTTGAGAGACTCGGGTATCAAAAATGTCATCACCCTAGATTTAGATAAGAAACACTCTACCGAGTTATGTACGAAGGAGGTGAACTGCAGCGAACGCGTTCGTCGTCTCGCGTACATTCGTCAAAAGGGGGTTGACGCTGTTATAAATTCAGGTGTTACGTATGATTATGTATGTATGTTAGACATGGACTTTTTAGACTATGATGAAAAGGGTCTTATTGATATGTTTCGGTATATGGAAACTCACAAAGACGTAGATGGAATATTCGGAATGTCTGTGGATGATGGAATTGGGTTACCTTATGACATGGGTGCTGTAAAACCCGTCCATAAACTAGTGCCAATTATATCTAAATTGAAACGTTACATACGCGTTGATTCAGCCTTCAGTGGATTTGGCATTTATAGGTATTCTTCAATATGGGACACAGGTGCCAAATACGAATACAAACATATAAACGATATTGAACACGTGCACTTCAATAACAATTTCAATAAATTGATTGTTGATACACACTACAATCCCAGATACAATTCTTTGTTTGAAGATAAAGTAAAATGGATATTGGTAAGCACGGTATTAATTTCAATATTGTTTTACTTAATAAAAATGAAGATATAGTGTAAGTTGGAATGTTTCGTCAGATCTACAAAGATCCCAAGTTTATAGGGGCTCAAACTTCACCACCCAACAACGTCACTATAGTCACTACAGATGGCGTTGAGTACCTGGAAACTTCAAATGTTGTGTTTAGATCAGAAGCCCTCCTTGATAAACAAATGAAGTTACTTAAAGGTACACCCCGTGGTAAAGATAAGATACGAGAACTCTTCCTAGAACCCATGGTAAAACAGCGAGGACGATTTACTGTGACGGTTTACGAGTTTTGATCCAATAGCTCAGTTGGTTAGAGCGTGGTGCTTATACAAAGTATACACTAGTGAGGTCAAACTCGCATAAGGCACGCCAAGGTCACGGGTTCAAGCCCCGTTTGGATCATTTTTATACACATTTAGATTGTGTGTATAAAAATGATTTCCTATAGTAGATGATTTTCGTTGTGATACTATTGATATTCATGTTTGTGATTCCATTTCTTATTTACAAGAGAAATGTGGACGATATAGAGTTGAACTGTGATGTCAATACCCGTAGTGATCAGGTCACGAAGGGTAAAGGGTTTGTCATAGTTGAAGATATACTTTCTGATACGTGTCGTCAAAAACTCGTTGATACGTTTTTGTTAAGGGCTAAGAACAATAAGAATTTGAATGAAGATGTAAAATTAAACTTTTATTCGAATGAAAAGTTTTTGAAACAGTTGTCACAACTAGTTGGTGAAGATTTGTATCCTGTTAATTCCCTAGATTTGCAGAGATGTTGGATTAGGTATTACTTTGAGGGTATGAAAGCGCAGTACTACGAAAACTATCACCATGACATCAAAAGGTATGGACCACGCGTGAAACAATATCGTTTAGTTATCCCCATTCATGATACGAGCGATACCACATTTTCCATAGAGGGTCATGGAGAGTTCCCATTCAAAGAGAATATGGGTGTATTCTTAGAGGCTGACAATTGTCTACACAAAGTTGAGTTCAAGAGGGGTGAACGGTTACTCCTTATCATGGACTTTATAAATAAATCATGTGATGACCACCTTAGTCATTACACTTGTAGGAATTTTGGTGGATACTTCAATTGGGTCCGAGACGTTTTGTGGAGAAACTTATCTTCAGCGTATTATAAGGTTGCTAATTCCTAATGACTCTACAGTACACCATTAAGGTTAGGGACACCACAACACCCCATGACTTGGACAGTATGTTTACACACGCGTGGTCCTATAAGAAGCCTGTACAGTTTGTCATAGATGTTACGGAGTGTAAAAAGGTTTCACTTGGGAGGGTCCTCTCTATGAAGGAGGTTCTTGATAATCATCGCCCGAATTCAAGAAGATACATTGACTATACTACTGTCTTCGTGAAATCGTGGTTGGCTAAGACTGTTCTAAATTTGGGACTCTCTATCATCAGAACCGAGAGACCTGTATATATCAGTACCCGTATTTGACATCACGCGGAGTTGCAGATGGATGGAGTTTAGAAAAGAACTCTTTACGACCGTGGTCGTGGTGACCAATTGTGCTATGGTGAGTCCGATCAATCTTCATGTACCGACGCATATCTTTATAATAGACACGCGCACCCTTTGCGATGAGCTCTTCATGTTTCATATCAATGTGGTTGTCCATGGGTAAAAAATGCTTTATATAGCCTCTCATATTCTCAACGTTGATGAGGTAACATTTGGTACTGGAGATCCATTTGACCTTTTCTAATTTACCATCCTGTTTATCTGGTAGACGTGCGAGACAATGGAAAAAACACATTTCAAATTCATCACCCCTTTCATCTATGACATTCTGTATTTCCTTATAGAGACGATTGGATTTTACAATTACATTGTCTTCAAAAATAACTGCATATTTCAACCCCTGGTCAAAACATCGGTCGTAAAACTCTAGATGACCCATGAAGCAACCAATAGCACCCATGTTAAAATATGTGATATCGGGCCTCTTGACACTATTGTCGTAGTGCATCTCTACAGCTTTTTCGAAATATTCACCATCAATCATGTGTTCAAACTTTCTCGCTTTTTTGATATCTCGTGTATCTGGGCCATATATGATTTCAATTGGCACTTCAGGACTGTGATGTTTCATGAAACGTTCTCTTCTCTTTTCCTCTTTTGGTACAGTCAATAGAAAACACTTGTAATCGTATTCTTCTATCTTAGTAGTTCTCCTTCTGTAGAAGAAGACCAGTGCTATCACAAGCAACACGATGAGAAGTGGTAACATACCTACTTAAACATTAGAAAATACTTTAGGGTAAGATGAACGCCATAGATGGTATTGGGCTGACAAGCGCGATTCTAATTTCCATCATGTTTGTACCTCAAGTACACCATGTGTACAAGGAGAAGGATACCAACGCGATTGATTACAAGTTTCTTGGACTGAATATGGTAGCAAGTTCCATGGGCCTCGTATATTCTGTATATTACAACGTTGTTCCGATGATCATAGCTAATACATCTGCTGGACTTTTTTCAATATCGTTAATCGGATTTAAATATGTAAATGAGCTTAAAGAAGAGCCAACTAATATTGATAGATCTGCTCCTATAGTGTAGTTGGTAAACACTGTGGACTTTGAATCCACCACCCCAAGTTCAAATCTTGGTGGGAGCTATCCTCTCTTAGCTCAGTTGGTAGAGCAGTGGACTGTAGTTCCATTTGTCACCTGTTCGATTCAGGTAGAGAGGACCCATTCTCCCATAGCTCAGTTGGTAGAGCGCGCGACTGTTAATCGTGAGGTCACCGGTTCGAACCCGGTTGGGAGAGAAGTAAGCATTCATAGCTCAGTGGTAGAGCGTGCGTTTAGTAAGCGCAAGGCCAGGAGTTCAAACCTCCTTGAGTGCACACTTACTTTTACTATTTGACATTTTCCAACTAGTAAAAGTAACTTAAAACTATATGTACAGTATATTTCAATGCTGAGTGTAACACAACTATTGTTCCAACCCGTCGTGTCCATAAAACGTCGTTTCGGTGGACGACGAAAGGCGGCGAGTCTAGATGCCCCACCGCCACCCACAGACGATACCAAGTACTGGGATTTTGGTCAATACTCATGGAAAGCTACGGTTGAAGCTCTTGATAAAGATGGCATCGTTGACAGAACATTCATCGGATATAGTCAGAATATGAATATCACGGAGAGAACCCAGATTGCGTGCGACCGTTACAAGCAGCCTGAAACTAAATGTACCGAAGCTCAGATGGTGATGAAAGGTGGTGAAAGTGATGAAGTTATTTTTATGAAACCAAAGGCGGGCAAAATGATTAATTTGACGAATCCATTTCACTAATATTTATTGGAGGTGCTTCAAGTATCTCAAGTTCATAGATACCTTCCTGAACTTGAGATGGCTTTACATACGCTATACGACACTCTCTAGCGCGAAGGACGACATTTCCGTTAGGTATCGGAACAGCTGTGGGTTTGCATAGGAGGGCGAACATTAAACCTTTCTCTTGAGTTGGAAAATATGTTCAACGATAATTGTGCAGCCCAAAAGGGTCAACATAGCGTTGTCATATCTCACACCATAACCCATAAGTACAAACCCCCATAAAAACGCTAGGAGATCTGTCATAGGTGCAGCCATATAACTACAATTGGTTTCTGTTGGTAAAGAAGCTTCCATCATCTCATAATATGCATACCCTAAAATAACCGAAAAAAGTATGGCGTAAAAGTGTTTCATTTATATTTACGCGATATTATTTTTGTGAAATAATCTATTCTCATTTAAATGGAACTCAAAGAACTCAAAAATCATTGGCAAATTATTCGCGATGAACTTAATATGATTCCAAACGAATACGTTCAAGAAGAACCTCGCGTATACGGTGATTGGTTAAAATCGGATGGAATAGAACGAATTTTATCAAAATATATGTCTGGTAATCACGGTTGGATAAAGGGGTGGCAAAATGGTTGGGAACAGTGGCCTATTATATGGAACTCTCGTATTGTAGAATCAAACGCTAAATTTTCACCAAAAACTGTTAAAATGTTACACTCTATCCCAAATATTAAAGTGGCTGCATTTGCTCTCATGAAAGGGGGTATAAAATTAAAACAACACACAGATCCAGTTGGACCCGAATACAAGTTCACGTATCATTTAGGTATCAAATGTCCAGATGAATGTTATTTGCATCATTATACGTTAGGTGATGTAAGAGAAGAAAACGGAAAACACATCATAATGAATGCCAGATTTCCACATTGGGCGGAAAATAAATCAAACGAAGATCGTGTCATACTTTACATTGAGTATTATACTGCCATTTAAATATCAGATAAAAGTAACAGATGAATCATTGTCTTGTTTTTGGTGCCAGGGGACATCTGGCGAGAACACGTATTATCCCAGCTCTCAAGAAATTGGATTGTCCTCACACTCCCATTTCTAGACAGCAGGTGGCAAACTTGGAACATCTGAGAGATGTTCAGAACGTTGTGGCGTATATGTCTATACCCACACACAACTTTTGTGAAAACGTGGAACCCTACTTGGACTTCGTTGATGCGACGTATATTCTCGAAAAGCCACACGGTCACTCCAAATATGATTTTGAGAGAATCAAAGACTTTATTGATGAAAACAATCTGAAAGTGGTGTACAATGATCACTACATTGGTAAAGATGTTTTGAAATGTATCCAGACACCAAAGAAACTCGAGTCCATCAAAATCAAGTTACATGAGAACGGTGACATGAACGAGCGGATTAATTACTTTGATACTGTGGGTATAGTTGGAGACATGTATCAAAGTCATTGTGTACTACTATTTGCGACAATTATCGCGAAACATACGTTCAGAAATCGTGAAGAAATCTTAAAGGAATTGGCGGCATCGCCACCAGAAATAATTCAAATTGCGAGAAATATAGAGTACAAAGGTACAGCACCTACGGAATGTAAAATCAGACTGAACTACAGGGGTGTTGAATTAGAAGCAGACCTCGCCAAAATGGTTCCGGGAGACAAATACATTCTTATGAATGATAATGATAAATGGAACCTGGACATGGGTGGGTGCGCATACGAAAATGTACTCAGGGAAATCAAATGTGGTAACAGTGATATATTTCTAAAAGAGAAAGAGGTTGACTATCTATGGGATCACGCCTCCATAATTTCGTGTTGACCAAAGTAGTTGCGTTGCGCCATGATAAACTTCATAGATGTAGACTTTTCATGAATGAAATCATATTGGGAAAGGGCAGCCTGTACAGCGGGACAGGGAATACCCGCGGCGACACAGTACATCACCATGACGCGTGCATTTTCAGCCGTCTGTTCGATGATGGTGCGGTAATCCTCACCAATCATGGGACACTCGATGATGGTACCCGAAGACCACGCCTGTTTGATACTCTCATCAGACACATGACGAGTCTCCATGAGGTCATAACCCTCGAGAAGGGATGTTGCAAAAACAAACCGAAGTGCGTCCACCGCGACTGTAAAATCAATAGCACAGTTTTTATGATTGGCTGTATTAACCGCCTTAACCGTACGACTCGTGAAACGTGTATTCACAGCAGAGTTAATCGTAGGTGTGGGAATGTGGTATTCCATGCCAATCTCCGAACACCATAGACCCGTGTTATTCATGTGCCCGATATCCGCAATCCTGTTGAAATCGTATTCATGAAGTACATCCATAGCCGATTTAGTGAGGTAGCCATAAATATCAGTGTTTTCAATTCGTTTGAGAACCTGACCCATGTAGTACCCATCCTGGTTACAGAATGCATAGACATCAGCGATACCTTGGAGCATTCCGTACTCTACACCGTTATGTACCATCTTAGTAAAGTGACCGACTCCATAGTCTTCACCCATGTATGCATAACTCTTGGCAAAAGACTTGAAGAGGTCTTCATGCTCTTCAAACGTCTTCAAAGGGCCGCCGATCATGAGTGCTGGACCTAGGCGAGCACCCTCTGCACCACCGGAGAGGCCGGTTCCGAGGTACCCAATTCCCTTGGATTGGCAGAACGCACCACGATTCCTCGATGTTCGATAAAATTCATTCGAACAATCGATGATAGTGTCACCCTTGGTCATCACTGAACCCAGCTTTTTCACCATAGCATCCGTCGTCTCCCCATGTGGGAGAGCTGTGATGATCGTGCGAGGCTCCTTCATATCAGACACCATCTCTTCAACATTTTCATAACCTTTCACATGGGAAGACTTCTTAACGACCGCCTTCACCTTTTCGGGTGAACGATTGCACACATTGAGTTCGTGAGACTTCTGGATGTTTAGGGCGAGGTTGCCACCGATGGAGCCGAGACCAATGAGACCGAGAGACATTATACATGTCGTACGTTCCATCCTTTTATACTAATTTCACTCTCTTCACACCATGGATATACATCCTCACCTACAAAGTTTAAAGCATCCACGCCACCCTCAATACATTCTTTACACGTCCCCATACTGTCATCAATTATACAACCAATACCCAGAGCGCGACAAACATCAACCTTCTTGATTTCATTCTCTGTGAAACTATTTGTGAGAATGACATCATCAAAAACACCCGGAAAGAAATGATCAATCCATATTTCAGTGGGTTCTCTAACAATTTCTTGACGACCCGTAACGATATACATTTTATCAAAGATCATGTTCAAATTATTCATAGCGAGTTGGGAACCCTCAATGGGTTTCAGATTGCGAAAGTCTTCTGACATGTAAAAATCGCGAAGTATTACTTGGGATTCTTCTTCTGTGCAATTAAAAACTTCTCTATAAAGGTAATTGTATTTTTTGTTTTCAGGTAACTTCACCCCCCTTCTCTTGGCCATAGGTTTCAAAAAGTGTACGAGGACTTCATCTACATCTATGGCAATTTTGCTGTTCATTTATTTACCTTAATATTATTCATAATCTCTAATACACACACCGACAGGGAATCTGGGTACACCGAGGGCCGTGAGGTTTTGGAAACGCACAGTGAGCATCTTTCCGATGTAGTTCTTATGGTTCTTGTAGTGCTCTTCACGTTGAGCGATAGTACCCTCTGGTCTCACTGTAAACTCCTGACCATCTTGGGTTTTACACATCCAAACAACGGCGTTTGCATCCCTACCATGACCAGTCTTTGCACCAACGATTTCATATTCCTCCGTCTGAAACTCTTTGTACTTGAGGAGGTAGTTACTCCTCTTCCCAACTTCATATGTACTCTTGGCATCCCTAATCATGACCCCTTCATGACCCTGCTTAACAAACGTGTCGTGATACTTTTTGACAGAAGACTCATTGTGAACAAGTTTAGTCTCAACTGTGACCTTCTTCATCCTCTCTGTGAAAGGGAGGTCTGGCCGATTCATGTCAAAATAGTCAAACACATAGAACTTCAAACTCATGGGGTTAGTTTT
>Ga0222719_10005345_pt1 | contig 11088 bp, 4 predicted proteins | sample C33_34DmetaG_FD_165039 | JGI IMG/M metagenome (GOLD analysis project Ga0222719, IMG submission 165039) | Estuarine water microbial communities from San Francisco Bay, California, United States - C33_34D | ecosystem: Environmental > Aquatic > Marine > Unclassified | place: USA: California...
CAAAGTTTTTACTAATAAAATCTATCGTTTGTTCTTGAATTGTTGGCAGGGCAGTTGACAATTCTGTATAAGCATTTATTAACGGTTGGGCAACACCACTTAAACTTGGATAAGTTGTAGTAACTGTGTCAACACCATTTGTAATAATAGCAATTATGTTGTCCATTAAATTACCGATGGTAGTAGCTGAACCACTATCTCCACCTATACCTGATATTTGTGGTACAGGAATAGAAGTTGGGTCTCCTTCTATTGCTTCTATTTGTGAAACAGGGCTAACAGAAATATTTCTACCAACAGTTTGTAATAAGGCTTTTAAATTTGCATAGGCAGCTAAGGTTGCAGTTTTTTCACTTGCTGCAATTTGCAGTGCACCTGTACGTCCATTGTAATATGCTTCTCCAGCAACAACACTTTGGTAGTTTCCACCATATGTAAGATCATAAGCTATTGCATCAATTAAAAATCCAATATCTTGTTTACATTTTGTTCTACTGTATTTTAAATTTGGATATTCAGTTGTTATATAAGCAACAGTTTCAGCTTGTAAAAATTCTTTGTTGAGTAAAATAAGATCTCTAGCTCTTGCATCATTAGTATCGACAACAGCACTATCAAACCATCTTGGTAAGTTGTTTTCTATTTTATTACCTAAACTTGCATCTGATTTTCTTTTAATAGTTCTTACAAGTTTTTGTACAGCAGGTGCAACAATAGCAGTTTCTGCATATGGCCAACTTTGATCTTGTGTTTGTGTATTTCCTGTAGTCGGTGTTACGCTAACACCTGTTACAATATCATCAACAATATCTTCGATTCTTGATAATGCTTGATAACTGTATTTAAAATCACGAGCAGGAGTTAGTAAACTATTACTAGCTTTTCTTGCTTGAACATTTGTTGAACGTAATTCATCTCCTAAAATACAACATTCTGCGGGTACAATAATAGGAAGAACTTCATAATATTTTCCCGTAGATACTTTAACTAAGGCATTACGTATTAATCTAGCTGGTATATCATTACTGTTGCCTGCTGTAATAGCATCAGTTACTATACCGCTTAATTCAGTTATTGTTTCAAATATAGTTGCCATTAGTAGCCTCCTCCGCCACCAGCTCCAGATGATGCAGACAATGTTGTTGCTCCGCCTCCTGAAATTACACTTTCATATTCCGCTGTACTCTGATCTTCTGTTATAGTTGCATCAAAATATTGTGCAACAATAGCAGAAGAATTATCGCCATTTGTTGTTTGATAGTTAACAGCAGGTGCTTCTTGTTTTAAAACTTTTTCTATTAGTGTTAACCCGTATGCAATACTTGCTACTGTTTCTGTCTTTTGTGAAAGATACGGTGAACCAACAGTATCATTAACATATGATAATGCTGCTTCTCGTGATCTAACATTGCCTCCGTGTGTTATATCCCAAATAAATGCGTCAATTAAAAGTCCCATATCTCTTTCACACTTGTCACTGTTATATGTAAAACTTGAAGTGAATGGAGCAATATCGTTTGCAATTTGATAGTCAGTCCATTCAACTATTTCTCTTTGTATAAATCTTCTGTTTAATTCTAAAAGTCTAGCCGCTTTAGGAACTTTAGTTCCTCTTTCAATCTGTTGTGTAGCATATCTAATAGTTCTAAAGGGTCTATCTAGTGTGATTCCGTATTCTGGTGCAGGTGCATCAACTCCATGTTCAGCAACAAAATATACATCATCTGCTGTACCAAGTGTAGCCCATTCTGGTATGCCTGCAGAAGACACAGTTAAAATTTGTCCATTAGATCCAATTGGTAATCTTGTTGGGCCTCCGCTACTGTAGTAAACTAAATCACCTGTAGTAGTTAAAACACTTTGTTCAGATCCTATAGCAATGACCTGCCAATATGTACCAGTTGTATCTAAGTCCGGTCTAGAATTTTCAGCACCACCGCCTGGTTGTACTTCAGTCTCTGTTGAATAGTCATCACCTTCTGATATGTGTTTTAAAATACATACATAAGAATTGTCACCGTAACGTACAACATCACCTGATAGATATTCTTGATCATCTAACCATTCACCTCTCCATCTAAATCCTTCGTTTAGTTTTTCCCAATAATCTGCACTAGGTGGTTCTTGATTTTGATGGTCTTGAATACATCTGTAAGTCCAAGCACCATGGCTAACAACGTGTCCTACTTCATACTCAAAATTTGATGAGTCATCACCCCAAGGACCAATAAATTTAAGTCCTTCAGAAAATAAATCCCAATCATCGGTTGATGTTGGAGGAATACTTCCTGTGTGATTAGTTTTTGAAATATATTGATTGCCACCATATCTTACAATGTCACCAGATTGGTATTCAACAAAAATATTCCATTCATTTTCAAATTTTAATCCTTCTGAAAACTTAGACCAATTTGAAACATCAGTTGAAAAATCTGCAGATGATGTATGATAAGTTGTTACTATCCAAGTGGTCGGACCGAATTTAACAACATCATTTAATTTGTATCTAGTGTTTGTAGTCCAATCACCTTTGTATTCAAATCCTTGATTAAAAATATCCCAATATGATTGATCATCTTCTAAACCTAAAGAAGATGTAGCCGCAGCAATATGTGCAGTATTACAAACATAAGTAGTGCCACCATATTTTACTATATCATTTACTTTGTAGTCAAAACTAGGAGTCCAATTACCTTTCCAATCTAGACCTTCTGCAAAAATTTGCCATTTATCTATATCTGCTTCTAACCCTGTGCTACTGTCTCCTGCACTAGTATGGTTAGTTTGACATATAAATAATCTACCACCATATATAACTATATCATCGTAAACATAACTTGTGTTAGGATCCCAGTTTCCCTTCCAAGTTTGCCCATCACTAACTAAATTCCATTTAGGAGGAACAATATCAAAATCATCAAAGAAACTAGTAGCAGCTGTGTGACCTAAAACACAGATATAGATTTTACCACCAAAGGCTACAACATCATCTTGATAATATGTTGTTCCTGTAGTCCATTGATTTTTCCAAACAAATCGTAATCTACCTAGTTTAAATTCTGCCATTTTCTACTCCGTTAATGTATTTATCATATTGTATATTTTCTAAATTATTGTATGGTATCATTTACGTTCCTAAAATAAAGCATTTGTGAAATCACTGTTCCTTGTATCCCACAAGCGTTGCCGTTGTCATCAAATGTTATAAAATCAACACCTACAGGTATTTGTACATATCCTCCGCCAGCATTGTCTATTACATTATCTGGTGTTCCTACTAAAACTTGTCCTGCTTGTATTCCGCCAACTTCAAGATCAGATCCTCCAACGCTAAGTCTATCTGCAAGGAATGCTGCTATTGCTCTTTGTGTTGGGATAATGTTGTTAGAATCTGCCGCAAAAGTTTGATCTGTTGAAAATTCATTAACTACTGCTCCAGATCCACCTAATCTAACTCCACCCAGTGATAATTCACTAAGACCATCTAGATCAAAAAATTCAGCACTAATTGTAACAATACCTGTTGCTTGATCAACTTTGAATAATTCTCCTGCTCTAAAATTACCGTCTTGGTCTGTTGAAGTATAAAATACTCTTCCACCGTTTACTTCTAAAACTTCATCTTCTGGTGCAGCTACAAAGAACGCTCCGCCTGCATATAATTCTGGATAATTTGTTTCTACAAAATTTCCAGTTCCTATATCTAAGAAATCATGTCCTGTAATTCTACACTGTGAAAATCTTGTCCTAATAGTAGCCAAGGTTGCATGTTCCAGATTGTATTCATTCCTTAATCTAGGGCTTAATGTAAATCTTACTAGTCTTGTACCGGTTCCACTATCATCTTCTCCTAAATCTTCAACACCAACTCCTGTAAATAAAAGAGTATCATCAGGATCCTCAGTTTCTTCGTCTGGTATAGTATTGAAACGTATTTGAGCACCTGGTCCAGGAATTACAGAAACTCCTTTTAGAACAACTGTATTTGATTCAGGAATAATATCAGCATAGCCATCTCCTGTAATTGTAATTGTTGATGTACTTGTTCTATAACCTGTTCCTCTATCTATAAAATCTGGTTGTGCTAAAACACCAACTCCTATTCTATTTTCAGTTTCAACTTCTGCAACAAATTGATTATCTGTAACAGTAATAGTAACAGGATTAGACACACTGTCGTATCCGCTTCCTGGATCCCAAATTTTAACATTGGAAAATGCTCCTTGGAATACGTCTGCTCTTAATTTAGCCTGTGCTCCTGTATACACTTCATTTAAACCGTTAGTTGTTGTACTGTTAGCAAATAGGTGCCATCTACCAACATTAGAAAAATTAGAAAACACCATTACCTTGTTTACACCTGATGATTCTAGTGTTCTTTCATACCAATATAATCCGTCTTCTGTAGTTGCACAATAAGTAGAACCACCTGCATCATCTTCAGCAGTAACAAAAAATACACCTTGTGAAAATTTAATATCAATCCATGTAAGATCTGCACTAGTGCCATTTGGTGCTGATGTTCCTTGATACCATGTAGCTCCGTGGTCTAAACTATATGCAGTTGATCCGTCTGTCGCTAGAGCTAGGAATCTATTATTACCAAATGCTAGTCCTGCCCATTCATAACCGCCTGCTGGTAGAACATTTGTTTCTAAAGTCCAATTTATGCCGTCGTTACTTACTGCAACATCTTTGGTTTGACTTCCTGTAATTGCAACAAATTTTCCAGCACCGTGTGCTATTGCTTGATATTCATCAACTGTTGAATCTGAACCTACTGGTAATACACTTGTATTCCAAGATAACCCGTTGGTACTGTAAACAGCAGTATTCCCCGATGTGCTGTTAGCTAATAAAACAAATTTTCCTCCGCCAAAGACTCCGTCTACCCAAGTTTCAGTCACAGGTAAACCTCTTGTAGTCCAACTGGTGCCATCTGCGGACCAGGCAATTTTATTATCATTATCTGGAACTACAACAAAATTTCCATTACCGTTTAATACCTTAACAAATGTGCCTGAAAACGGTAAATTTACTTCAGACCAGTTTTGTCCATCATCACTATATTGGGCATAGTTAGGACCAGCAACCGCTACTATTCTACCTTCTCTACCTACTCCGCTTTGTGTAAAACTTTGTATACTATTTGTGCTATCATTAGATGTTGATGTTACTGTAATTGTTAAATCATTTATAGGTGATGACCCACCTAAACTTGTTCCTAATATAGTTAATGCATCCCCAACTGCATAACCAGCTCCGGGATTAGTTAGGGTTACTGTGTAAACGCCGCTGTTTTGTACAACTGTTACAACAGCAGCAACTGCGCTTTCGTCAAAGGTTTCACCCGAACCTGTATCTAAAGTTATTGAATTAAATGTTTCAGTAATACCGCCAAAATCAGCATCAGCATATGTTCTTGAGCTTGGCAGATTTCTTAGTGTACTTGTAAAACCTGGATGATTAGCTTCTAATCTAGGTTCTATTCTATATACTGCTGTACTGTCTAAGGCAGTTTCAATAGGTGTTCCTGGAACTACATGATCCCAACCTGCCGTACCGTCGGACTCTTTGATTACATCGCAAGATTTAGTTACTAAGTCAAATCCGTCAACAATTCCATATTGTCCTGAACCATCACCAGAAACTATTAAAATTCTCATGCCAAGGATTTCAGCTTCATCTTGTGTATCCTCATTCACATTCAAAATTATTCTAGTGCTTGCTCCCGATGTAAGCTGTGCTGAATTTTGTCTAACTAGATAATTACTACCACCAGCTTCACCTGATCCTGATGTGTTGATTAATCTAGCTTGGAACAAAGCACCATCTCTAAAATCTGTAAAATCTACACTTGCATCGGCTCCTGCACCTACTATGTCTGCATTGGCTTGTGTATAATTTTCTCCGCAATGTCCATACTCAAATGCAAAAATATGGTCATTGTTGCCTCCGGCGAATGCTTCAACTACACTTGCTTCGTTAGCTCTATTCCATACAGATACGGCTTGAGGCGTTTCTGTTTCGTCATTACCGTCAGCTATAGCACCAAAGCTACCATATGAATTATTACCATTAGTTGCTCTTATAACTCCGCCATCTTCTGCTAGATATCCTACCTGTGCATAGTACGTAAACACTGAAACAAGCTCTGCTCTAGCATTGTTTAGCACCCAAGCACCAATACCATCACTGATCACCTGTGTAAAATCATTAGACACCATAGATTTATTACCGCCATTGTGTAGTGCTCCGTCAATTTTTTGTCCTACCGCGCCATATCCTAAGGTAGTAACACCTTGGATATATGGAGAACGATTAACAATCCATGTTCTTTCATCTGCTGGCCCCCAACCTGGATCTAAACTACAATATGCTCCTCCTGTAGGTCTTTGATACAAGTCAAAAACTCCTGGCGGATTAAGAGTTCCTTGTAGACCACTAACTGTGCAGTTACGTAATCCTGTAGTATCTCTGCAATAAAACATATCATCTTGTTGACTACCTAAGACAGCATTTACAAATCTTCGTGCAGCAAAATTAATAGTTCCGTAGTTTCCACTAAACTCAATGTCTCTTTTTAAGCCTCTTATCAGTGAATATACATCCATTCTAATATTATCAGTGTTAAAGGTAATTCCTGGATAATTTGCTTGCAGGTATCCAATAATTTCATTGTATATTAATACCTTATTGGCATTTAGTATTGCGCCTGCATTTCTAATAGCTTCATTAAATCTTACCTCATTTGATCCTGTAACAGTAGGATCAGTAGAGCCCGAATCGATTCTAAATTCTATATAGTTTTTAAAATCACTTAACAAAGCAGTAATAGTATTAGATCCTTCAACATTAGATGCTGGCAGTGATCTATCCTGTCCTGCTCCGCCTGTATATCCTGTAGTAACTGCTACGTTAGTAATTAAGTTAAACAAAAAAGTTTCAAAATAGTCTAAGTATTCAGTTACATATTGGAAATGATTTTCATATGCTGGAATTGGTGAATTTGCAACAATAGATGTTGATCTTAATTCATCTCCCATCACCATACAACCGGCTGGCATTATAATAGGACCTATTTCCTCAAATCTTCCTGTTGAGACATGTACTTTCATAGGAGTTAAAGGTTGTACATTATCTTCTACATACTCACATGCATGTTTAATACTTTTAAATGGTGAATATTTTGAACCATTTCCTGTTACATCACTACCATTATTTGTAACATAAATTACATCTGCATCATTTGTAACATCTCGCCAAAATACTTCAAGCTCAGCACTTACAGATAATTTTTGATTCTGTGTTCCTATAGGTACACGTAATGGTCCTAAAGTACTACCATCTCCTACATTTTCTCTATTTAACCCATATGTTAGCAAATCTCCTTTTGCTAACATACCACCTGGTTGTCCTTCTTGGATTAAAATATCCCAATAATCAAAACCGTTTCCATTATCTCCAGGGAAATTTATATTACTTGAATTGTGTTCAAAATTACAAATATATGCAGTTCCAAGATAGTTTACTACTTCTCCTACACTATAATTTCTAGATGCTTGCCATTGGCTAGACCAAAATTGACCAGGAACAAGTAATTCCCAAATGCTTGTATCTAAATAAGATTCTGTGCTGTCCTGTCCATCACTTTCATTTACATCAACTAATGCTTGATAAAGTCTACCACCTCTAAGAATTATGTCACCTGGTCTATATGCTGTTGATAGATCGTGTTGTATACCACCTCTTACATCTATTTGATTTCCAAGATTTCTATGGAAATGACAATAGTAAAAAAGTCTATCAGGTGCCGATGTACTAACAGTAATTTCTACAGTGCGTGTAGTCGCAGATTGAAAATTTTCTATATATACTGCGCTTGTAACTATATTTCCATCTAATTTATAGGTTACACCTGTATTATATGTAGTGCCTCCGTCAAGCTCACCGTTTGAAACTGTGCTAAACATCAAAGGATGATACAACGGTGCACCAGATAAAGAATACTCACTGTTAGAAGAATCAGATTGATCAAATATATAAGTTGAACTTCTTGAAAAAGTGAATTGAGGATTTTCTACACCATCTATATAAAATTTTCCTGCATTTTGTCCGTTAATTGTATCTAAACCTACTGTTACTGTTTTGCGTACAATGCGACTAGCTCTAAAGTTGTATGTTTTAGACATTAAAGTCCAATAGTCAGTACTATCGTCTAATGTAGGTTGACTATCTGTATTCGACACATTGGCATAATATAAATATCCGCCATATCTTACAATATCACCAACATTATATAATGTTGTATTCGTCCACTCACCTTCGTGTTGGTATCCTGGAAATTCTATTGTAAATAATATATCATTAAATTCAGCTGTTGAGGTATGCGTTTGTGTACACACAAAAATAGTTCCGCCAAATTTAACACGATCGTTTAGTCTATATTCAGTATCAGGAGTCCATGGTCCTCTGTATTGTAAACCTTCATAAAATATTTGCCAATCAGCTATATTATCTTCAAGTAGAGATGTTGATGTATGTTGAACAATACATTTATAAATTAAACCGTTATATTTTACTACAGCACCTGGTGCATAATCTGTAGTTGCGCTCCAATTACCTAAGTAATCAAAATGTAATGCGTATAATGTCCAATTATCAAAATCTGTGACAAAAGACGAAGAATTATGGCTAACTTTACAAATATACAATGAACCTTGATATAATACTACATCACCTAAATTATAATCAATAGCACTAGTCCAGTTTCCTAAGAAACTACGACCGCTGGTCATTACTACCCATTTAGGTTGTGGCTGTGGAGGACTGGATCCTGGTAAGATAGCATTTAAATCACTTCTAAAAGCACTACTTGATGTATGTGCAATTAAACATACATAACTCTTACCATTCACACGAACAATATCATCTCGTCGATAAGAAGCAGATGCAGTCCAATCACCTCTCCATCTATATTTAAATCTGTCTAAACTGAATTCTGCCATCTTAGTATCCTTCGTCCGGTTGTGTATTTGTTTCAATTACATCAGAATCAAAACCATCTCCATAAGCTGGTGAAGATATATTTTCTGGATATATGTAAGCTTCTGACAATCTCTGTATAAATTGTCCGTCAACAGGATCAATAAAATATGTCAAGCTTCTGTTGTCCCATTTGAATTGAGGATAACGTAAATTGTCATTTACAATTTCATGGTCTTCATCGATCCCTGCAAGATAATCAATACCTTCTTCAAAATCTAGGTAATTTTCAGCAGCAATACCTATATCATTTATAACAGCAATGTTAGCATCACCTCCTGAAAGTTGATCAATTTTTACCAAAAATAATTCTCCATCATCATTTCGACGTAAACCGTACATATATCTTTTGATAAATCCATTAATTACATCAGTAGGACTTGTTCCAATATAGTATGTCATTACGTTATCTCCACATAGCTAACTACAACGTCAACTGAATCATCTACACTTGCTCTAACTAAAAGTTGGTTATTAGGTGCAAGCACTAATTTTTCTCCAGTAGATACAGCCCTTAAACTTGTACCTGCAGGTAAAATACTGTCTTTTAGATAATAACCTGTAACACTGGTATCATCTTTTATAAGAACATCACAGTAGATAAACTGATCAGTAAGATTAGTAAAACTTAATCCTAATATTGTTACTCTTGAACCAGGTAGTGTCTCATATATTAAGACCGGTACTGTTCCACAATTTTTTATTACTGTATTTTTTAGTGTTGTAGCCATTTAATTATCCAAATATTAAAACCTTTTCAATTGCAATTTCTTCAGCTTGCACAAAACTAATACCTCCCGAAGCACCTGCTACAGATACCCAACTTGTTCCATCATATAATTCAACACGATTGTCATCTGTGTTAAAACGAATCATTCCAGTTACACCCAAAGGACGAGTAGCATTTCCTCCAACTGGTAAAACAACTCCGTATGTTCCGTCTATATCTACATACCCGTCTCCGGTAGTTGTAAATGTAGTAACTGCATCTGTAACTGTGTTTGTTATATTGTTATCTTTGAATGCAAAATTTTCAAATTTAACTTCACCAGTTCCTTGTGCAGTAAGTTGCAAGTCTGTATCTGTTGTAGTAGTACTTATCACATTACCGTCTATTTCGATATCATCTACGGTTACACGATTGGTGTTTAATCTGCTTGCATCTATGTCAGCAACAACTACTCCATTTATATAAAATCTTATAGTATTGTCATTAGCACCAGGTGTTAATTCTGCTGTTATTCGTGTATTCCCGTCAAGATCTTGTAAGCCATTTAGTCTAATCCAGTTAGTACCATCATAACCTTCAAATTGTGCTGTATCACTGTTAAAACGTATCTGTCCTGCACTTGGAGCAGGTCTGTCGCCTGTACCGCCTACAGGTAATTTTAGTGCGCCAGTGCTATCAATGTTCAATAATCCTGTACCAGGGGTAAATGTCATATCACCTGTGGTTGTAATTGTACTGTCTTTGATTGAAAAATCGTCAATTACAATAGAACCTGTGCCTGCCGCACGTAGTTCAAGATCTGAATTACTAATAGTTGTAGTAATAAAGTTATCATCAATAAGAATATCACCTGTTGTAAAGTTGTTGGCTTGTATTGTACCTGAACTGTTAATAGTATTTACGGTTAGCGTGTTTGTAATTGTAACATTATTGTTAACTGCGATATTTCCTGTAACTGACAGATCCTGATTGATTTGCACATCATTGTTTGGAATATTCACTGTTCCTGTGCCGTTGGCACGTAGAATTAAATCAGTATCCGTTGCAGTAGTTTCTACTACATTGTTGTCTATTAGTATAGTATTGTTTGTAAAACTGTCTGCCGTTATTAAACCTGTGCTGGTAATGTCAACTGTTGTAGTTGTGCCATTCACAGTAAAATCATTGTTTAGTGTTACATTATTATTTGGAACAAGAATTTCACCTGTTCCATTTGCTCTTAGTTCAAGATCTGCATTTGAACTTGTAGTTGTTATGTAGTTGTCATCTACAAGTATTTCTTCAAACTGTGCAGCAGCACCTACAGTCATATC
>Ga0222719_10005349_pt1 | contig 11082 bp, 11 predicted proteins | sample C33_34DmetaG_FD_165039 | JGI IMG/M metagenome (GOLD analysis project Ga0222719, IMG submission 165039) | Estuarine water microbial communities from San Francisco Bay, California, United States - C33_34D | ecosystem: Environmental > Aquatic > Marine > Unclassified | place: USA: California...
TATAAATTCCTAATAATGTGATACAATATACTTGCTTTTATTTCAAGAATTTTTGTTGGTAATTTTTTTTCTTTTATCAATAGACGATTTAGTACTAATAAAAAAGCTCTACCTTGAAAAAATAAAAAAATGTATAAAAAAGAATAGTTCGCGAGAATTTTAAAATAAGTAAAAAATAAATCTATCAAAAATCATAACTTTCATTTTGCGAAACCATTATCGCCTCAATTGTTAAATTATTATCTGCAAACTTATCGATAAAGTGACCCTGGGGCAACTTGGTGTTCCACCTGCTTGGGGAGACTAAGCAAATGCTAAAATTTTTCATGATTGAAGCTGTATGTTTGTCTAGTTCAAAATCTTGATATGTATCTACCCAAAGCCATTTTATTTTTCCGATAAATGGTTCAACTGAGTATATACTCTCATAACTGGAATATCTCACACACAAGAACTCACCAAATTCAGCATAGTTTTGAAGAATATATGGAAACTCTGTGTCTAGCAAAAAAAAATTGCTAACTTTGGCCTTATTCAACGCATCAATGGTCTGCATTTCAGTGCCTGATTCTTTTATATTTGCGACAAGCAAGTTGTGATCGTATACATTTAAATACTGTGTAAAGTCAAATTTATCTTCTAAAAGGTCGTGTCCTAAAACTAATTTGCTCTCGCTAAACCTTATATCAACTTCTACTCCACAATTTTGTGGAATATTAATTAACTCCTCTGGGTTATTTACCCTATGAATTATTGGTATCATTGTTATACATTATGAACAAATTGTTTTTCCATTTATTTGATAGTAACAATAAATTATACAAATTTTCATATATTTCTATTGTGTTTTTTTATATTTACTACGCATTTAAGTTTAATGAATATGAAATTATCTTTATGGACGAAAGAGTTATTATTGATGATATTTATGATATCTGGTTATTAGATGATGTTTATGGTCGGTACAGTGATGTTGAAAATAATATATTAAAAAAATTCTTAATTTTGGTGACAGAAGTTTCGTATGGAGGTGACCTAAGATACGGTAGGCTATGGTCAAATATTTTTACATTATTCATAGGGCCATTTACTTTTTTTGGAGACACATTAGTGATTACACTATCTAGAATTTTTAATATCTTACTTTATGTCATTTCAGCATGGATTCTAAGTGAACTTTTTATAAAGAAAAACTATCGATGGCTATTCCTTCTAGCTATGTACTCATTGCCAGGAGTAGATACATTACATAGATTCCCAAAACCAGAAGTTGTTGGATTATTATTTATTGCAATTGCTCTTTACTTTTTTAAAAAGAATGAATACATTAAGACAATATTTTTCTTAGGAGTCGCATCATTTATAAAAATAAATTTTGGGCTTTTCTCAATTTTAGTATTTATTAGGTTACTAATAAAGTCATCAGAAAAAATCACTTTTACTATTAAAAGCTTATTTATAGGAATTTCAAGTATGATAATGGTGAATCCAATATTATTAATACCCCCTGTAAAGTTTATGAACTTTGAATTACCAAATTTTTATAAAAATTATTTAAATTGGGTTCTATCACAGGGCACATATGGGCAAGAAGAGATTTTTAGTATTTCTTACGCTAGCGGATGGATTCAGCAGATAGGAAGAGTGTTTACCATACCGAATGGGTTATCGGAAATACTTGTATTGTTAATTATTATACTTGCCCTGTATACAGGTATAAATGCATTAAATGCTAAGGATGAAATATCAGTTTTATTTATCGTTTCGTTTTTTACTTATTTTATTTTTTATCTATTTTTTATTGAGAGAAGTTTTATATGGTATTTGAATTTTCCATTTGTACTACTTGTGATATCTATTTTTAGAAATGTAAAAAAAAATAGTTCGAGTAAATTAATAATAGTTTTTGTTTTAATAATCATAGGGGGGCTAGTTGGAAATATTGATAGACACTATTCAGATAAAAAATTTGTCGCAAATTATGAGTTAGGATATGAAAATGTTTCTAATCCAGAAGATGTAATACTACAAATAGACTTGGTCATCAACAGACTCCAAGACTTATATGAAGAAAATCCTCAATTCGATAAAAAATTGGTGTTCTGGAACCCAAATTTATTTATACCAAGAAAAGGGGTTACGTACTCTAATAACTTTTATGTAAGAGAGAAATGGGGTAATAGTGATATTGATGAGATATTATTAACTAGCGATTTTTATGTTACTAATGAAAATATAGATTCAATAAATGTGAAAAGTGAGAGTATTGATAATTATATAATTTATTTCAAATGATGCCTTTAAGAACTTAACAGACCTTGAAGCTAAACTATTTATAAGATTTAATATTAAAAATGTTTTTTGTAATAAGGAGTTAGGTGAATATGTTGACTAGAAATATTATAAGATTTATTGGTCTATCACTAATGAACTATTCTGTTTTATTTTTTAGTTCAAATGCTAATGTTTATCAGTTTTTCTTAGACTTAGAAAAAACAAAAATTATTTCTGAATTTAACGAACTAAATTTATATATATTGATATCTTTATCCGTACCAGTCTTATGTTTGTTTCTAATCTATTTCTTCAGACCATTTATTGAAATTTACTTACTCCACTTCGTAAAATTTAATTTTTATTTACTCATAAACCTTTTATCGATTTCAACTATATATATAGTCTTTAGAATTTATGGCTATGACAGAATAAATATGCTCTTTTATTTACTTATTGCTTCATTATTTTTATATAAAACTGACAGTCTTTAAATCAACTGTCTTTGATGTAAACTCTCATTTTTGCATATGGATCAAGATAATATTCTTTATTTAAATTATTATTGTAAATTTGAGTATCTAACTTCTGATAGTTTTTTTTGTAATCAGTTACCTCACAGTTAAAAATATCAGAAGCTGTAGGATTGCCAGAAATGATTTGTGTAGGTAGGCAAATAACTACATCTGGTTCTTGTTCTATGCTGAAACTTAGATGCGAGTTCTTATTGGTCTGTAATTTTTGAGTCTGGATTAATGAATCTACAATATAAGTTTCATAGTGATTGAAAGGGTGCACGATGTAAGAAATATTTTGTTTTTCTAAGTAAAATAATGTTAATACTTTATCAACTGCAAGAACACTGTAGTTTTTATCAGAATAATATTGTTCAATTTCTTGAGAAAGAGAATAAAGTGGATAATTCTCATAGGTTTCTTCAAGAGATTTAAGATTATTAAATGAACTTGGAAATAAATTTATAATTACTTGGAAAGTACAAATAAAGATTAATAAAGAGAAAAGGGATTTATTTAATAGGTTTGCTATGTGAGAGGTGAATATAGCTATAAATGCTATTAAATAAAAGAGATGGTGCTGATAGTTGTGACCAGCAATAAAATAAAAAGAAAAAGATATGCCTAAGTAGATAATGTCACTCATGAAATCTTTTGAGTAAATTATTTTTTTATTTAGATTATTTATGATAATAAAAAAAGGTATAGAAATAATTAAGTAATAAAGATTTTCAAAATAAAGAAAATATCTTTTAAGCCAAACTACTAACTCATAGAGCCGGAAATTTCCTGAGTCTACATAGTTAAGAGGTATAAAAAAATAGTTTGTTACATATAAAATACCTACGTCGTTTACAAAATATACTAAGTAAAATAATAAATGGGGGACAAGGAAACTAATTCCAGCAAAGAATATTTTTTTAATAAATTTCTTTTTGTAATTTAATATAATCACAAATCCTAAAGCAACCATAAAAATCGCAGTGCCTTGATTGATTAAAGATGAAAATGATATTAACAGTGAACTAATTATTATAGATTTTGAACTTAACCCATTTTTTTTGAGATGAAAATATTGATATAAAATAAATATCAAACAATATATTTCAGAATATTCAGATACGTACCACTCATAACTAGTAATAAGTAAAAATAATATTGATCCATTTAAAGCGCTAAGTGAATTTTTCGATCTTAAATAAATTATTTTATAAATCAGGATTGTAATGAAAAAAAGTATTACATCGTTTAATAATCTGAAATATAAATAATTTGAACTTGCTAAAACAATAACTAATTTGTATAAATACATAAAGAGAGGGCCTTTTGACTCCCACTGAACTTCATATGGAAGTATCTCTAGGTTAACAACTTGAGAGGCAACTAAATAAGAAGGGATATCGATAGAAATAACTTCATAATTAAGAAGAGCATTCTGGAAAACTATTGTTATAAGGAAAATAAATAGATAACTTACTCTATTGTTGAATTTGGGAATTTTTTCAAAATTAATATATTTTTTATTTCTTAATTTTTGGATAATAATCAAAAATAAGATAAATAAAATTGTTTTTAATCTAATGTCTACATTTATTACGTATTCCAATATAAGTAAATATAAAACAGTTAAAATTCCTAAATTTATATTGAATATTGTTTTAATATTTATTTTTCTCATTTAACTTTCCAGGTAAATGTCGTCGAAAGTTAAGATGAAGAACTAAAAAATTCATTTATCATACTTCCGATGTAATCCTGATCTTTTCTTTTAAGGTGACTTCCCATTGGAAGGTATAAACCGTTTTTTCCTAAATGTTCGGACACTGGTAGTTGATAGGTATTTTTTTTAAATTCTTGTGGAAGCGCATTTTGTAAATGAAGAGGCCAAAAGAAACGACGCGTTTGAATTCCTTTTTTTATAAGAAATGCTTGCAAATCATCTCTTGAGTGTTTTTTCAAAATAATTCCATAAACCCAGTAGTGATTGACTGAACCAAACGATTTTTTTTGTGGTGTCTGTATATATTCTGAACTATCAAATATGTCATTGTAAATTTCTGCTTGCTTTATTTTTTTTGAAATTGTTTTTTTAAGATTATCAATTTGTGAAATCCCAAGGGCTGCTTGAAGTCCACCCAGTCTGTAGTTCCAGTATAAATTATCGTGTTGAAATCTTTTTTTGGGATCAAAATCTAAATTTTTCATTTTCATAGCTTTCTCAATATATTTCTTATCATTTATTAACAACGCACCACCTTCACCAGTGGTAATGTGTTTATTTGCATAAAAGCTGAGAGTTGAGATAGCTCCAAATGTTCCGCAAAGATTATTGTTGATTAATTGACCATGTGCTTCAGCAGTATCTTCAATTAAAATCAATCCTTTATCATCAGCAAATTTTTTTATTTTATCGACTTCTGCAGGTAGTCCGTAAATGTGGACAACTAGGATTGCTTTTGTATTCTTATTATATGCTTTTTTTACATTTTCAAGTGTCATATTCCAAGTGTTTGGATCTACGTCGCAAAATGATGGTTTTGCACCACTTCGGATTATTGCTGATAGACAAGAAATAATTGTAAAGCTTGGAAGGATTACCTCATCATTTGGCTTTAGATTTAGTAATTCAAATGCAAGATCTAAAGCAACACTACCATTAGAAACAGTTACAGCTTTTTCAGATTTAAAAAAGTTAGATAACTTATTTTCAAAAGTTTCAATTATTGGGGATGTGCCTGAAATATTTTTAGAATTTATGGCTTTAAAAACTTTTATTTTGTCTTGGAGGGTTATATAAGGTTCAAAAACCGGAATGAACTTAGAACCTTTTTTTGTCTTTATGTTCGTCATAAGGTCCTTGCTTTACTTCAATAAATTTACAATCACTTTCCATTTTTAACTCATGCCCACCATCGATTAATATAGCGATATCTCCTCTATTTAAGATAACATCATCAACTTTTTCTAAACCTTTGTTATAAAGAGTCAATATAATTGAACCTTCTTGCACAATTATGACCTCACTTGTTTTACTGACAGTTCTGATTTGTGATGGATGGTAATGTCTATCAATTACCTCGTCTTTATCTAAATTAAAACTAGCTACTTGAAACTCAGCTTGATTGTTTGTGTAAAAATTTTTTTTTGTTTTTATATCATCATTTCCTTTAATGATTGTGGCAAGAATTACTCCTTCATCTGTTATATTCAATTAATTCTTCCCCTTTTCATTGCTGCAATTATATATGGAATTCCACGTCTTGTAAAAGTTATTATTCCTGACCCTGTTTTTGAAACACCATACATTCTAGTTTCACAGATGTATCCAACTTCATCAATAGGTATATTTTTTTTAATTAAGCTTCCAAGTAGGTATATGAAATACTCTCCGTAATCTTTGTTTAGAAAAACCTCTTTGTCGATTAATTCTTTTCTGAGTACTATAAAACCACTTGTAAGATCTGTTAAGTTAGACCGAAAGAGAAATGATAAAAGCTTGTTAATCATTATTGAGAGAATCATACCTAATACAGAATCATTTGATTCTTTAACGTTTTGGATTGATTTTAAAATAGACTGATTTTTTGTATCTTTTACTCCTTTATAACCTCCACCTTCAGTAAATCTAGAGCCAACAACGGCATGGGTGGTTTCAGTGTTACTAAAGTAATGCTCTAATAATTTTTTAATTGCCTCCGCATTCATCGACCCATCTGCATCAAGCCACATAACATTGCTGTATTTTGAATTTTCTATACCCTCGTATATTGATAAAGGAAGTGACTTTTTTTTGGTTCTTTCTATAAAAGATATGCAATTACTTTTCCTTATTAGCGAATTGACGTAGTCAGACGTTCCATCAGTTGATCCATCATCAACAACTAATATCTCGTATTCAAAATTCAGGTTATTATTTTTGAGCATATCAGCTATTGATGGAATCAAAGATTCGAGATTTTTCTTCTCATTTAGTGTAGGTAATACAATCGATATGTTGTTTTCATCCATAAAGTAACTTTAACAATTTCATTTTTTTACAAGTTCAACAATAAGGAGTGATCCGAAGTAATTGTTAAAAATTTTAGATATTAAGTTCTCAATTGTTGTTGCAAACCTGTGACTGAAAATTGAAAAAATAATACTCATGTTTAAAAACTTCTCTACTTTATATTGAAATCCCTCCAAGGATGCTAATAATAACTTTGTGGATTTTGTATTTTTCTTATTTATATGTTGGGCTTCGTAATCTACATCTCCTAAGTAATTTAAAATATATTCATAAATATTCATTAATCCTGAATAATTTGGAGTGGTGAATACGATTTTTCCACCACTCTTTAAACATTTTTCGAGCTTAGCTATCAAGTTAAGGAATTCATCATCCTTAATAAACTCTATGAGCCCAATAACTGTAATAATGTCATATCTATTTTTACTGAAAGTAAAATCTCCAGTTTGATAAAAATCACCTTTATGTGAATAATTTGAGCTAGCAAAATTAATCTGCTTAGTTGCAATATCTACACCTGTTGAGTGTGATTTTGAAAATAGCCCAATTAGGGTACCTGGTCCACAAGCATAGTCCAGATGAACTAAGTCTTTAACTAAATAGTGTGAAATTTTATTCAAAGTGGTTAGGTGCCAGAAGGATTGGACCCCTTTTTTGGATACTAAACCTTTTTTTACAATTTCATCATAATACCCTGAAGACAAATCTTTTTCCCAAAATTCATTCATTAAAACCCTCTTACCGTTTCTAGTTTTAATTATATAAAGATAATTATTTAGTATCCTAATGAATGAATATGACAAAAATAAAATATTCTAAACTCAGCATCGCTATTCCAACTTATGAATCTTCTCAATATGTTGAAGAAAGTATAAAAAAAATTATGAACTTTAAGTGCGTGAATGAAGTTGTTATTCAGGACGATAGATCTAGCAATCAAAGCTATGGAGAATTAGAAAAGATTGTTAATAGTTACAACAACAAACTTAATATTAAACTTTTTCGTAATGAGAAAAATATTGGTGCATTTGGAAATAAGCTTTTAAATATTAAGAACTGTAGTAATGATGTTGTTTATCAAATAGATTCAGATAATGTAACTGACACAAACTTGGATTTAGTAATCAACCAAGTAAACGATAAAAATATAATATATCTTCCATCGAAAATTTATCAATTCAGAAAATATAAAAATATCTCAAAATTACTTTCTGTCTTTAGAAAAAAATATAAAGTAACTTTTTCAGATTCTGATTATTTATATGACTTAAGTGTGTGTAAAAAAGGAATTAACGGGCAAGAAAAGGTTACTGTCGATAAAAACATAAACTGGGTGCTAAATTCTGGAAATTTTATTGTTGATAGAAATATCTATCTAGAAGTAATGGAGCCAGTCTTTATCAATGAATTTAGACCTCCATTAGACGCTGTTGCTATTTCATATTATTGGTTAAAGTCAGAAAAAAAGATTAAAACTTTAAAAGATTTGCAACACTTTCATAGAAAAAGAGAAGATAGTGTCTCGTTTACTGAAAATAAAGGATCTTACAAATCACTACAAGAATACAGACAAAAAATACTGAATCTCTAGCCAGGGTCGACTGAAGATTCCCAGGTTGGAGAAATTAGTTTTTCTTTTAAAAGAGTGTATTCTTTTTTAGCTTCGTTTATATCATGATTAACCATCATTTTTACTAATTCTTTAAAATCGGTTTCTGGTTTCCACCCTAGGTTATCAAGCGCTTTCTTAGGATTTCCCAATAGGTAATCAACTTCATTTGGTCTAAAATATTTTTCGGATGAAGTAATATACTCCTCATGATTTAAACCTATTAAACCAAAGGCTTCTTTTGTAAAATCTTTACTGGAATATGTTTCCCCGGTTGCTATGACCCAATCTTCAGGTTGAGGGTACTGTAACATTTTCCACATACCCTTCACATAATCTCCGGCAAATCCCCAATCTCTGTAGGAGTCTAGGTTTCCTAAAGTTAGCTTTTCCTGAATGCCTACATGGATTCTTCCTACTGCTTTTGAAATTTTTCTAGTCACAAATGTTTCTCCTCTTCTAGGTGACTCATGATTAAATAATATCCCATTAGAAGTAAACATATTGTAAGATTCTCTATAAATTTTAGTTATATCAAAAGCAAATACTTTTGCAGCGGCATAGGGACTTTTAGGCTCAAATTTCGAATCTTCATCCAAAGGTTCCCTTAATGATCCGCCGTACATTTCTGATGAAGAAGCCTGATAAAATTTAATTTCTTTATTTACATTTCTTATTGACTCAAGTAAAGAAAGTGGTCCAACTGTACTTGTCTCTGTAGTAAATAGTGGGTTTTGAAAAGAAACTGCAACGTGAGACTGGGCTGCCAAGTTGTAAACTTCATTTGGGTTAATCTTCGAAATTAAATTTGTCAAAGACGATGAATCAAGCAAGTCTGAATAGTATAAAAAAAGTTCTTTGCCTTGGTGCTCAGATATCAAATGGTCAATTTTTTCAGTATTTATAGATGAAGACCTTCTAATAGTTCCGTGTACTTCATAATTCTTATTGATTAAATACTCTGCTAAATAAGAGCCATCTTGGCCGTTAATCCCTGTGATAAATGCTTTCATGATTTCCTATAAATTATTAATTCTGACACTCATTTATTAAGCAATTATATACTTAAATTAAACATATAAATTGATAATATTGAACAAAAAAAAATTAAAAATATATTTCACAGATTTTTGGCCAAACTTCAGGTCAGAAGACAATTATTTTTACAATTTATTAGCTATTAAGTATGACTTAGAGATTGATAGTAATAATCCTGATGTACTTTTTCATTCTGTTGATTATTTTAACAAAGAAGGACATTTAAAATACAATAACGGATTGACCAAAAAAATATTTTTTACTGGAGAAAATATTGATCCAGTAACAGTTGATACACACTTTTCACTTTCTTTTAAACAAAATAGTAAGCAAAACTATCGATTACCTCTCTGGACTCAATATATCAATTGGTTTGAAAAAGACAGCAACATACTAGATAGAGATCCAGCATTTCTTATTTCAAAAAAATCGTTACTAAGTTCAAGAAAAAAGTTTACTTCTCTGAAACCCTATTTTTGCTCATTCATTGCATCTAAACCTGTAGGTGAAAGGGTAAATTTTGTACCAAAGCTTAACGAAGTAAAAAAAGTCCATAATCTTGGTAGGTTGTACACAAATTCTTTCATTAGAGCTTCTGGAAGAGGAGATCAAAAAAGAAAATTAACCTATATGAAACCTTTTAAGTTCAATATATCTTTTGAAAATAGTAACTCTCATGGCTATGTTACTGAAAAAATACTACATTCAATGTATGCAGGTTCTATTCCTATTTATTGGGGATCTAGTCAAGTTAAAGAAGACTTTAATCCAGACTCTTTTATTTTTCATGGTGATTTTAAAAACGATAGTGATTTAATTAACTTTATTTTAGAAACTTACGACAATAAAGATTTGATAGCGAATTATTTAAATGAGCCATTCTTTAAAAATAATAAAATTCCCGACTTTGTTGTACCTGAAAATGTATTAACTGCGATATCAGAATTTATAGACTCATGAACACTAAATTAAAAATATATATAATTCATTACAAAGGATACGAAGATAGAAAGCTTCATATGTCCTCTATTTTAGAAAATATAGGTTTTGAATATGAATTTATTGAAAATTTTGATAAAGAGGAATTGAACCAAACCCTCATAGACAAAGTTTATCAAGATAGTGAGGCAGAATTTAATAAGAAAGTTGAACTTTGGGGTGAAAGAGCAAACTCATATGTGAAATTACGAAGGTCTGAAATTTCAGTAGCAGTTAAGTTTGTTAAAACATTTGAAAAGATAGATAAAGAAAACTATGAATATGCATTAATACTAGAAGATGACTGTATTCCTGTGTATGAAAACTTTATGAAAAAAATTGAAAAACTAATCCAAAGAAAACCCTCCTGGGATCTTATTTTTGTCGGAGAGGGTATGAGTCAAGGTTTTAGAAATGATAAAATTGGCATCAGAAGATTTCTCCCTTTTATAAAAAGTTTCAGAATGTCTCATCCAGCGACTAATACAACAGATGCAATATTAGTTAAAAAAAACTCTATTCCGAAAATATTAGATAAACTAACTCCAATGAATTTAGTTATTGACTGGGAACTTGCATATCAGTTTTATATTCAAGATATGAATATTCACTGGTCTAAGAAAAATATATTTAAACAAAGCTCAAAAAATAATATTTTT
>Ga0222719_10005350_pt1 | contig 11081 bp, 7 predicted proteins | sample C33_34DmetaG_FD_165039 | JGI IMG/M metagenome (GOLD analysis project Ga0222719, IMG submission 165039) | Estuarine water microbial communities from San Francisco Bay, California, United States - C33_34D | ecosystem: Environmental > Aquatic > Marine > Unclassified | place: USA: California...
AGGTCGAGTCCGGCGTCGCCATCGTGGGCGTAAGTGGGAAGCGGGAGTTCGGGATCGAGCCGAACGACCTCGATCCCGATCGACGCGCGACTGTCAACGTGGGAAAGGTCTCCGGGCGACTCGCTCACATGACGAGCGTAGGCTCCGACGCGTGAGCGGACGCCCTCCCTCGGTCGATGCGCTGGCGCGCACCATGCGCGATCTGCATCGAGCCGACCGGCTGCCCCACGCGGTGCTCGTCGACCTCGCGCGAGCCGCGATCGCCTCGGGCGACTGGTCATCGTCGATACTCGAGTCGGCTGTGGCGCGGTTCGCTGATTCCCTCGTGACCGAGGTGATCAACGCGACCGGTGTGCTGCTCCACACGAATCTCGGACGGGCGCCGTTGCCGCCCGCTGTGCGCTCGCGCACCATCGAGTTCGATCTCGGCTCGGGCCGTCGCGGCTCGCGTCAGACCGGCGTCGGCCGACTGCTCGGGTTGCTCTGCGGGGCGGAAAGTGCCCTCGTGGTCAACAACAACGCCGCGGCGGTGATGTTGGTGGCAGCCGCGCTCGCTGACGGCCGTGAGGTCGCGGTGAGCCGTGGTGAGGCCGTCGAGATCGGCGGATCGTTCCGAGTGCCTGAAGTCATCGAACGGTCCGGCGCGCGACTCGTTGACGTCGGCACCACGAACCGCACTCGGGCCGATGACTATCAACGTGCGATCACTCGCCCCGGAGCTGATGTCGCCCTGATTCTGAGTGTGCACCCGTCGAACTACCGGATCGAGGGGTTCACCGAGCGACCCGAGGTGCGCGAGCTCGCTGCCCTCGGGGTGCCGGTCGCCGTCGACATCGGCAGCGGCCTCGCGGATGCCGACACGCCTTGGCTCTCGGGCGCTCCGCCCGCCTGGTTGACCGATGAGCCCGCCGCCCGGCAGACCCTCGAAGCGGGGGCTGATCTCGTCACCTTCTCCACCGACAAACTCCTCGGTGGACCGCAGGCGGGGGTGATCGCCGGACGGGCCGAACTGGTCGCCAAGTGCGCCCAGCATCCATTGATGCGCGCTCTTCGCCCCGGGTCGCTCGTGATCGAGTCGTTGCAGACCACGGTGATGGCCTTGCTCGATCGTCGTCCCGACGATGTCGCGTTCTGGTCGATGGCGTCGTCCTCGATCGCCGATTTGCGGGCCCGCGCGGAGCGGATCACCGCGGCATGTCCCGAGGGCGTCTCCGTTGTGGATCTCGAATCCCTGCCAGGTGCCGGATCAGCACCCGGTCGGGGGATCCCCTCGGTTGGCCTCGCGCTCGACGGCGACCTGACCTCGAAGCTTCGGCAGAGCGCGGTGCCGGTCATCGCCCGTCTCGACGATGGCCGCACGATGCTCGATCTGCGTTCGGTCAGTCCGGTCGACGACGACACGGTCATCGCCGCGATCACCTCAGCGCTCCGATGACGGGAAACAGCGACTCCGCGGTCGACCCGCATCGCATCGTGGTGACCGCCGGTCACGTCGACCACGGCAAGTCGTCGCTGGTGCGAGCGCTTACCGGCACCGATCCGGACCGGCTCGCCGAAGAGCACCGTCGCGGTCTGACCCTCGAGCTCGGTTTCGCCTTCACCGAGGTCGACGGTCGTGGGCTGTCGTTCGTGGATGTACCCGGGCACGCGCGGTACGTGCACAACATGCTCGCCGGCGTCGGCGCCCTCGATCGCGATTCGTCGGCGGTGCTGTTCGTTGTGGCGGCCGACGAGGGGTGGATGGCTCAGACCGAGGAGCACCTCCGCATCCTCGATCTGCTCGGCGCGAGCCATGCGGTGATCGCCCTCACCCGTGTCGACCTGGTCGAGGCCGTCCGCCGAGACGAGGTCATCGCATCGCTCGCGGCTCGGGTGGCGGGCACATTCCTCGATGGCGCTCGCGTCGTGCCGGTGTCGTCGGTGAGCGGCGAAGGGCTCGATGATCTGCGTCACGCCCTCGTCGCGATCGTTGATGACCTCGCGTCGCCGGCGGATCGTGGTCGCGCGCGCCTGTGGGTCGACCGCGTGTTCACGGCGACCGGTTCGGGCACGGTGGTGACCGGCACGCTCACCGGTGGCTCGCTGACGGTCGACGACTCCGTGGAGGTCGGGCCGAGGCGTCGATCGGCGCGAGTACGTGGGCTCCAGTCGAATGGTCGCGACCTCGCCGCGGTGCGACCCGGGGGGCGAGTAGCCATCGCGCTCTCGGGTATCGATCGTGTCGATGTCGAGCGCGGTGACGCGGTGATCGCGCCGGGACGTTGGTGGCACACGGCGACGGTGGATGCCTCGCTGACGGTGCTCTCCGACTTGCATCACGACCTTTCGCGCCGGGGCGCGTTTACCTGGCATGTCGGCTCGAGGGCGGTGCCGGTTCGGATCAGAGTGCTCGGCGGGGAGGCATTGTCGCCTGGGGCGAGCGGAGCGGTTCGCATCCACTCCCCCATCGCCCTCCCGGTGCTTCCCGGTGACCGGTTCGTGTTGCGCGAATCGGGACGCGACGAGACCGTCGCCGGTGGCGTGGTGCTCGATGTCGATCCGGTCACCCGGGCCGCGTCGGCCCGACCGGATGACGACCCCGTTCGGCCGGTACGCGAGCGCGGGGCAATCGCCGTCGACGATCTGCTCCTTCGGCTCGGTGTCGATGCCGGTCCGCCGGCGTTGAACGAGTTCCGGGTGGGCGACTGGCTGGTGTCTCCCGACGAGCGACAGCGCATCCATGCCCACCTGGAGCAGATCACCGCTGATCCGGCAGGGGTTGACATCGCGACACTCAGCGAGGTGGAGCGGGCGGTCGCCGAGTCACGCGACGACCTTCAGATGGTCGGGAACCGTCTGCGGCGCGCCGGCTCGGAGAACCCAGAGGAGCAGCGACTCCTCACGACATTCCAGTCGGCGGGAATGACCCCACCCGATGTGGTCGACGGCGACCGGCAGGTTGTTGGTGACCTGGTGCGCTCCGGGGCACTGGTGCGCTCCGAGGGGATGACGTTCCATCCCGATGCGATCGACTCGGCGATCGGTGTGGCGCGCTCGCTGCTCAACGCCGCACCCGAGGGCTTCACCGTGTCGACGTTCCGGGAGGCGACGGGAACCACCCGCAAGTTCGCCCTCCCACTGCTCGCTGAGTTGGATCGTCGGGCCGTGACTCGGCGTCGCGGCGATCAGCGCATCGCCGGCCCGCGCCTCGATGGCTGACGGTCAGCGCCGGTAGTCGCGAGCCGCACCCTCGAGCGGCTCCACCTCGAGGGTGACCCCGTCGATGGCGACCACGCGGATCGTCTCGCCGACCTCGACCGGGGTGGCCCGGTTGGTGCGGGCCCGCCATTCGGCCTCGCCCACTCGGACGATGCCGTCGGGGGCGACCGCGCTCACCACCGTTCCCTCGGAGCCGAGCATCCAGTCACGGCCGACGGTCGGGGTGGCGAATCGGGTGCGCGTCATGGAGGGCATTCCGGCGATGTAGGCGAGCATGACACCGCCGATGCCGACTATCAGCGTCAGCCACGACGGCCGTAGCGAGGTGCCGGGGAGCGGTTCGAAGAGCCAGAGACTGCCGACGATGGTGGAGGTGATGCCGATGCCGGTCCACACCCGCGGCAGTCCGACTTGCACGTCGATGGCGAAGGCGATCGTCGCGCAGACGAGGAGCGCGACCGCCCAGCCACGGGCGGGCAGCACGTCGAGGCCGTAGGCCGAGAGCAGGGTGCTCGCGATGCCGACCACGGCAGCCACACCGACACCGGCCGTGAAGAACTCGAAGAGCAGCAGTCCGAGTCCGACGAGCAGGAGCAGGTAGGCGACGGGCGGGCTGGCGACCGTGTGGAACAACTGATCGACAAGGCCGGGTTTTGAGAACCGCGGCACGGCGGTGGTGGTGCGCTGGACGGTGCCGTCGTCGGTGATCTCCTCCTCGGTGGTCTCGAGCACGATCCCATCGCCTTCGTAGCCGTCGAGCGCATCGAGCATGTTCGCGATCGTCGCGATGCCCTCATCGGAGATCCGCTGACGGAACACGCCGAGGGTGCGGGCATCGGTCAGCCCGACCGAGCGACCAACGAGTGCCTCGAGGGCGTCAACCGCCGCCGGGTCGGTGTCGGCAACCGGGTTGGCGATTGAGGTGTCGAGGTACCCGACCTCGGCACCGGGGGCCATGCCCGACACGTCGGCGACGGCGAGCAGATGGACGGACGCTCCGAGCAGCCGCGCTCCGGACGGGCCGACCCATACCGCCACGGGCCGGGAGGCGGCGGAGATCGTTTCAAGCAGGTCGGTGAAGGTGTCGTTGTCAACGACGACACCGCGACTGTTGACCTGAAGGATGAGCGCCTGACTGCCGTTGGTGTCGAGAGCGGCGACAGCGTCGGAGATTTCGGAGACGACCACCGGGTCGATCAGGCCGTCGACTTGGAGCACGTCGACCGGGGCAACCACGGCGTCCTCCGACGACGGGCCGTCTTGGGCGCCAGCCGGGGTCGCGATGAGGGCGACCATCGCGACGCTGAGGACACCGAGGATGGCTGCCTTGAGGGTCGTGCGCACGTGAACTCCGGTGGGGTGAGGTCGGTTGGGGGTGTCTCCGGCGAGCCGGATCGAACTGACACGGTAACGCCGACGGCCGGTAGTGTCGCGGCCGTGCACATCCTCCTCGCCACCGATGCTGACTGGATCGTCGATGAGGTGACGGCTGCACTCGGTGGGCCTGAGACCTCGTTCACGGTCTGCCGCGAGGGTCGACAGGTGTCGCGTCTGGTGGATGAGCGGTCTCCCGATCTGGTGATCGTCGACATGCAGATCGGCTCCATGGGGGGCATGGCGGTCGTGAAGGCCCTGCGGCTCGATGAGTCCGCTGGGGTGCTGCCCCACGCTCGGGTGATCATGCTGCTCGACCGGGTCGCTGACCTGTATCTCGCTCAGCGTTCTGATGCTGAGGGCTGGCTGGTGAAGCCGCTCGACGCGCTCCGACTGCGTCGCGCCACCAACGCGGTAGCGGCCGGCGGGACCTTCACCGAGGGGGTTCCGAGCGATGACCCTGCGGTGGACGAGACCACCGATGTCGTTGACGATGCCGAGGGGGTCGACGAGTCGGAGACGGCCACGGCGCCCGAGGGCGATTCGGTTCCCACCGGATAGCATCGGCGGCCGCTACGGGGTGTAGCGCAGCTTGGTTAGCGCGCCACGTTCGGGACGTGGAGGTCGGAGGTTCGAATCCTCTCACCCCGACCAGTTCGGTCCGGCTCCGGCCGGACCGTTCGTCGTTTTCGGGCTGAACGGCGACTTCCACGCGCGATCCGTTCCTCGCCGCTCGGAGAATTTCTCCGGAAAGTGCGAGATGTTCCCGTTGGGGCGCTCTTGGACGGCGTGTCGCAACAACGCGGTACCCGAACAAGGGAGAACCCCATGATCAAGTCCACCCGCACCACCAGCCGCCTCGCCGTCCTCGGTCTCGCGGCCTTGACCATGTCGATGACCGCCTGCGGCGGCAGCGACGACGCCGAGTCGGTTTCGAACGACGACAGCGCTGTCATCCTCGAGACTGAGAGCGCCCCGGCAGCCGACTCGTCGAGCGACCCTGAGAGTTCCGTCGCCAACGCGAGCGCCTCGTCCGATGCCAGCGACGAAGATGTCGCTACCGCGCAGTCCAACTCCAGCCAGTCGACTTCTCAGCAGTCGTCAGTCGGCGTCGCTGAGGCTCCGGCCGAGGAGCCGGCCGAGCCGCAGGCCGAGATGCCGACCGAGGAGTACGCCGAGGCTCCGGCCGACGACTACACCGCGGAAGAGACCGTCGAGGCCGAGACGGCTGATGACGGGATGGACGACGAGGAGATGATGGACGACGAGATGACGGATGCCTACGACGATGTCGAGGAGCCCGAGGTCACCGAGGAGGAGCAGGTCCTCGCTGAGCCCGTCGCTGCTGACGACGGTGGCGACGCCGCCACCAAGAACGACCAGCATCGTCTGACCGTTGAGCCGGACCAGGCCGCCACTGGCTTCGAAGCCGTCTCGTACCGTGACGGCGTCGGTGACCGCGGTGACCGCTGGTCGATCACCGCCTCGAAGGACTTCTTCGACTCCACGAAGCAGTCAGCGACGATGATCATTCAGATCATCTGCCCCGAGGGTGGGATCTGGGTGCACCAGGGCGCGGTCCGCGACGGCTACAACCCGCGGTCGGGTGCCAGCCCGCAGGAGTGCTCCGGTGCGGTCACCCTCACCGAGTTCGTCGGCTACCAGTCCAACCAGGTCGGCTTCACCGTCTACCTGCCGGACGGCGTCGAGGGGTACTTCCCCTACACGGTGGTCGCCTCGGCCGCCTGATCTTCACGAACACGAATCCAGCGCGGTGCCCGGTCTTCGGACCGGGCACCTTCGCGTTCAGGAACCCAACGCGCGTTGCGCGCGACCCACCAGAGCCCCCGCCCCCAAGCGTTCACAGGTGGCAGCGAGACGGTCAGTCGGGCCGAGCCATTTCCAGTCATCGACCACTCCGACGGGCACGTCGAGCGCGACGGTCGCCAAGGTCCGGAACAGCATGGCGTCCTCGCGTCGTTCGGCGAGTGTGCCGGCCAGTTTCGCCGCGCCGCGCAAACCGTCGACCTCCCAGAGCGACGCTTCGTTGGGGATCTCCTCCAGCCGTCCGTAACGCGACAACACGGCCGAGGTGCTCTTGGCTCCCCACCCGGGCAGGCCAGGGATGCCGTCCGCGGTGTCACCGACGAGGGCGAGATAGTCCGCGATGCTCCCGGGGCCGACGCCGAACTTCTCGCGCACCGCTGCCTCGTTCACGATCTCGCGTTTACGGCGGTCGTATTGCACGACCCGGTCACCGGTGACGCACTGACCAAGATCTTTGTCGGGGGTCACGATCAGCACCTGCTCGACCCGCGGGTCGGCAGCGGCAACGAGGGCCGCGGAGGCGAGCGCGTCATCAGCCTCCCAACGCTCCATCGCCCACACGGTGATGCCGAGGTCCCGCAGCGCCTCCTCCAACACGGGGATCTGCGCGGTCAGTTCGGGCGGCATCCCCTCCCCGGTTTTGTATCCGGGGAACAGGTCGTTGCGGAAGCTCTCGATCACCGAGTCGGTGGCGACACCCACGTGGGTGGCGCCGTCCGCGAGCAACTGGATCGTTGAGGCGAGTGTCCCGACCGTCGCGTCGAACTCACCGGGCGTTCGGGTGCCGCCGGCGGTTGCCCCGAAGTGCTGCCGGAACAGTTCGTAGGTGCCGTCAACGAGGTGGACGCGCATGCGGCCAGTCTTGCCGATCGACCCTCACTGCCCGTCGGTCGGTACGTTCAGGAATAGGACGCACCACGAACGGGTTGGTCCTTGCGCACGCAAACAATCCTCAGGAGCGCTCATGCCCGCAGTCACCGCCGACACCCTCACCCTCCCCCGAGTCGTCGATCCCCGCGCCCTCGGGGTGACCGAGCGCTCCGTCAAGTCGATCACCACGGCCCCCCAAGGTCACGAGGGAGAGGGCTTCCCCGTACGTCGCGCCTTCTGGGGAGTCCCCACCGCTGATCTGGACCCGTTCATCCACATGGATCAGATGGGTGAGGTCAACTACGCCCCCTACGAGCCGCGTGGCACCGACTGGCACCCGCATCGTGGTTTCGAGACCGTCACCTACATCATCGACGGCACCTTCCTCCATCAGGACTCCCACGGAGGGGGCGGCACCATTGCCAACGGCGCCACCCAGTGGATGACGGCGGGTAGCGGGATCCTCCACATCGAGACACCGCCCGAGGCGCTCGTCGTGAAGGGAGGCCTCTTCCACGGACTCCAACTCTGGGTGAACCTCCCAGCCCGCTCGAAGATGATCGAGCCCCGCTACCAAAACCTCGAACCCGACCTGGTCAGCCTCCTCACCACCGCCGACGCCGGGTCGCTGGTGCGACTGATCGCCGGTGAGATCGACGAACATTCAGGCCCGGGAGGCACTCACACACCGATCACGGTCGCCCACGCCACGGTGCAGCCCGGCGAGCGCATGACGCTCCCGTGGAACCCGGCCTACAACGCGCTCGGCTACGTGCTCGCCGGGGACGGCTCAGCCGGACCCGACGCCCATCCGGTGTCAACCGGCAACCTCGTGGTCTTCGGTCCCGGTGACTCGTTCACGTTCACCGCCGGCACCTCCGCCCTCGAGTTGTATCTGCTCGGTGGTCAACCGATTCGCGAACCGGTCGCCCAATATGGGCCGTTCGTCATGAACACCCGCGACGAGCTCCAACAGGCCTTCGACGATTTCCGAGCCGGTCGCTTGGGCACGGTGCCCGCCGACGGTCTCCGTCCGTTCCGCGGCTGACAGCCGGGCGGCGCGGGGAAACACGAGTCCCCGACGGCTGAGGTGACGGCCAGGCGATCTGCGGCGCACGAACGATGCCGCTGAAGGCTGCTCCCTTCCGGGCCTGACCTGGTTCACGGGTGCCCGTCGCACAGGACCCGACCGCCACCTCACCCGCCGGGGACCGGCCGATGACTCGACGTCACCGAGGCTACCCGCCGATAGCGTGGAGGCTTCATCGGGAGAGGTGCGAGAGCGGCCGAATCGGCACGCTTGGAAAGCGTGTGAAGGGCAACCTTCCGTGGGTTCGAATCCCACCCTCTCCGCCACGGGGTCTTAGGAGAATGAGCCCCAACCGTTAGAAGAATTACGGGTAGCTGACCGCCGCGGCTTTCCGACACTCGGCCGCTTTGGCGTTGTTGACGTTGCAGAATCGGGGTCCACCATCGAGAGCGGGGGACCACCTACGGTCAACGGATGCGCTCACCGTGGATTGTGTTCGCGGTTGCAGCGTCAATCGTCGGGGTAACAGTCCTCAGCCGTGGTGACCAAGGCAGCGCGTGGTCAAGTGACGACAATCAGGTTGCCGTGTTCGGCGGTACGTCGTGGGATTACCTCGATTCCGTCGCCGCCGACAGCTCTGGGAACGTAGTCGCTACCGGATCGTTCGAGGGCACCGCCGACTTCGAACCAGGCAGCGGAACGACGAATCTCACGTCCGGGGGCTACACGGACATTTACGTGACGAAGTTGGACTCATCGGGTGAGCTCGCTTGGGCGCGTCAGATGGGCGGGGCTTCTCAAGCCAACGGGCACTCGGTAGCGCTCGATAGTTCTGGCAACGTCTACGTCGCCGGACGCTTTCGAGGCACCGCCGACTTCGATCCTGGATCAGGAACGCAGAATCTGACGTCGAACGGCGGTGAGGACGGCTTCGTCGTGAAGCTCGACTCGAACGGAGAATTCGTCTGGGCGAAGAGTTTCGGCGGCGCCCAGACAGACGTCGCCCGAGGAGTCGCTGTCGACAGCGCAGGAAACGTCTACGTCAATGGGTACTTCCGGTCAACCGCAGACTTCGACCCAGGAGCCGGCACCCAAAACAAAACGGCCGCCGGCAGTGACGACATCTACCTGCTGAAGTTGAATGCCGACGGTGATTTCGTATCGGTAGCCCAGTTCGGCTCAACGGGTTACGACCAGGCCAGCTCAATTGCGGTCGATAGTTCTGACAACGTCCTGCTCTTCGGTAACACAAGGGGCACCATCGATCTCGACCCAGGGGCAGGCACCGCAAACTTCTCTCCATCCAACGGCGATTTCTTCATCGTCAAACTCGACTCGAGCGGCGCGTACACCTGGAGTGCTGGTTTCACCGGTGCTAACTACGGATACGCCTCTGAGACCGGCGAAGCGCTCGCAACAGACAGTTCCGGGAACGTTTACGCCACCGGCTACTACAACGGAACAGTTGACTTCGACCCGGGCGCTGGCACAGCGAACATGACCGCAACCGGCAACCCTGACGCCTTTGTCCTGAAGTTGAACTCGTCCGGCGCACTCCTGTGGGCAAAATCGCTCGGAGGAAGCGACACCGCCTACGGCAGGTCAATCGATGTGGACGGTTCGGGCAACGTCTACACCACCGGCAACTTCGACGGGACCGGAGATTTCGATCCCGGATCCGGCACTGAAAATCTCTCCTCCGCCGGCGGAAGTGGTGACAACGACATTTTTGTATCGAAGTTGAACTCGTCTGGTGAATTTGTGTGGGCGAAGTCCTTCGTCGGAACAGACGCTGGGTGCGACCCAATGGACATGATGTGCTCAAACAACTACGAGGTGGGCTACTCGATCGCGATCGACGGCTCAAGCAACGTGTACGCCGGCGGCTACTTCGTCCAGACAGTCGACTTCGATCCCGGTTCCGGAACGGAGAACCTCACCTCGGCAGGCAGCGGCGACGCCTTCATCGTCAAAATGAACTCGGCCGGATCCACCTCCACGGCTACACCGGCGGCGTCACCGGCGACGTCGAGTCCGCGGGTTCCTGGTCAGGTACCGCCATGGCCTGAAGCGATCCCGAACGTTGACGGCACCGTCACCGTGTCATGGGCCGAACCGTTTCAGGACGGTGCTGGACCAATCACCAGCTACCGGGCCGTCGCACGCCCCCAAACCGCCCCTGTTGCCCAAGCATCAGAGACCCCCGTCTCGATGGCGTCAGGCGGGTCATGTACGACGTCTGGGTTCGTGTGTGTGATCGCCGGTCTCGAGGAGAACGTTGACTACCTGTTCGAAGTGTTCGCTTCGAACAGCGAAGGTGAAAGCGCCGGCCGGATGACCCAACAAGCGATTCGGATCGTTCCGCAAACCCCAGCCACCACCATCCCCGAAACCTTGCCGGTCATCGCTGACCCGCAACCGTTACCCGTGACCGGCAGCGACGATGATCTCGTGATGTGGTCACTGTTGTTGATCGCGTTCGGTGCGCTCAGCGTCGTATACGTGCGCCGCACCCGCCTCAACTGATCAGATCGCACCAGCCGAGCAGCAGCGGGCTGCCAGCTACGGGAGCCGTGTGATTTCTGCACACCGAACCGTGTGATCCCTGACCAGCCACCCGACCGGAAACCCATACGAAACAACGCTCAAACGTTTCTTCTAAGATCCCGCCATGGAGGCGCGGGTAGAGCACGAGCAGTTCATGCGGCTCGCCATCGCCGAGGCGCGACGCGCCCTCGACCACGACGATGTCCCGGTCGGAGCCGTCGTGATCCGCAACGGC
>Ga0222719_10005352_pt1 | contig 11081 bp, 16 predicted proteins | sample C33_34DmetaG_FD_165039 | JGI IMG/M metagenome (GOLD analysis project Ga0222719, IMG submission 165039) | Estuarine water microbial communities from San Francisco Bay, California, United States - C33_34D | ecosystem: Environmental > Aquatic > Marine > Unclassified | place: USA: California...
AAACTGTCTCGCAATCAACAGGCCAATTTTCTTACTACTCTGCAAACAGTTGGCTTAAGAGTAAACGCAGTGCCGTTGACCTGTGAATCTAAAGTTGGTGACATATCTAAATTTGGCTTTGGCAGTGCAATCACAGGCAAACAGAGATACTGGCAGTTTACTTTTGAACATGACTATGAAGGTGCTGTTACTGATCAAACACTGGCAGATGATTTTGATCTAGTGCCTGTCATAACTGAACTAACAGAAACAGTGCATATAAATAATCGTGCGTTTAGAACCAAAGACAACACTGAGCGCAATATTGTTTTTAAACTATCTGATAATTAATAGTGATCGAGATAATAAATAACTTTATAAATTAGGCAAACATTACATCGACCAGGCACTGTATTAGGCCCCTTCCACGAGAACAAGGAACGGAGAGATAAAAGATGGCAAGAGCCAGAACAACAGAGTTAGAAAGAGAAAACCTAGAAGCACACGTTGATCTATGTCAGCAACGCTATGAGGTTCTTGAATCACGCTTGACAGCAGTCGAGAAGAAACTTGAGCATGTGCATCAGGATATTCAGCATGGAAACAAATCCATGATCAAAGTAATCATCGGCGCAACAGGCACTATAGTTGCAGGCCTACTCTCCACAATAGTCGTTCTACTAATCAACTTCAGCTAAAAACACATAAATAAAATTATGCTGTTACGAGAACTTACATATACCACCACGGAATCATTAGAACTTGATGAAAAACAAGTGTGGGCAAAGTCTGGGCAAAAGGTAGTACGTAAATATCGTTGCACATCTGGTTCACGCAAAGGCAGAGTAGTAAAAGAACCTGCACAGTGTTTTAGAGCTCCAGATGTAAAAAGAAGAATTCAACTTAAAAAAACCAAAGCTCGTATGGGAGCAAGGATGGCTAGAAAAGCCAAGCGAACAAAACGTGTGAGCCCAGTAAGTCGCAGAGTAGCACAACTTAATAAGGCCACGAGAAGAAGATGATTGTAGGTGAAATAGTTACTGAAGCAGGAGCAACTAGGGTTTGGAGTCGTACAGGTGGTAAACAAACTCGTAAGTTTCGTTGCTTGCATGGTGCAAGAAAAGGACAAGTGAGAGCTAGTCCAGCAGCTTGTAATGCTCCAATCAATGTTAAAAAGAGTGTAGGTTTAAAAACAACCAAAGCCAAGCGTGGCGGACAAATTAAAGTAAAAAGTGCAATCAGCAGAAGGGTGAATCCTGCAAGTAAGCGTCTGACTCGTTTAAACAAACCAAGAAGATCACCGTTCGGAAGGAAGAAGTTCAAATGAAGATAAATGAAATCATCAGAGAAAGTGAAATGATCAGAGGAAAATACGCCAAGAGAGCTGTAGACTATGATCCTAACTACAAAGGCTTACAAAATTATAAAGGAAAACTCCTAATGAACGATGCTGATGCAATTGAAGCACTGTTGTATGGTAGAAGTTTCTCACAGGAAGAAGATGCATTTAGAGATCTATTAATTAGAAAATATAAGATTACTAAAGAAACTGACATTGGTGCGTTGGTTACAAAAATTAGAAGTGAATTAGAACAGCGTAATAAAAAATATGTAGCAGACTTTGATTCAAGTCAAGCAGATGAAGACATTACTGTAATTGAACAGGAAATGGATGTTATCAGTGCTGATGATCAGCAGGTAACAGTTAAAGATCAAAAAACAGGTATTGAAACTAAAATACCTAGAGATCCAAACAAGCCAGGCATAATTCAAAAAGATCCAAAAGATCCTACTGGAAAAAAGTTTATTATTGATCCTAGTTCAAAAGGTGAAGTAGATAATGAAATTAAACCTGGTGCGAAAGCAATGATGAAAATGCCAATGGTATGAAGATAAACGAACTTATACAAGATTTTACAATTTATACCACTAATGAGGAGGCAGACCTACTGCCTAAAATTGGTGCTACCCCGCACCCACTTAACTCATATTCAGAAAGAGAACAAGTCATATTAGATAGCTTAGTAAGAAAAAGTTTAGTAAGTAAGATACACAATAATGGACTCTTTTTGGTTATGAGAAATGATTGATCCGTATATACTTAAACAGTTAAAAGAAATAGTCGATAGCGTAGATATCACTGCCTTTCCATATAAAAAAGGCAATAGCATACGCATTGGGCATGCCGCCATACGCAAGAGTAAACGTGGATACCTAGTTTACGACTGTAAAGCAAACAAAAAAGTAGCTGAAACCTATTCAAAAACAGCGGCTGTGGCATGGGCCAAGTGTTTAGTAAAAGAAAAAAACCACTTCTCGCAAATAGAACAACTAGATGAAACCATTGCAAAACACCATTCTGACAGCCTTTTTTATAAAAATACCATGGAAAAAACAGATAATGACATAAAAAGAGACACAGCAGAGTTTAGATTGGAAATATCCTTGCAAAAAACCCAAGAAGCCAAAGCCAATCTCATGCGTTTCATATTTGTGTAAAGTGATAAATAACTATAACAAAATCATTAGGAAGAGTGATATGAACATACGTGAACTAGCAAAACCTGTAACAAGTGCAAGCCTAAACGAGAGCTTGGCAAAAAGATTTGGTACTACTATCAATGTAGATGCTTTTACTTTAGAGCAATTACAAGATGCTCGAAACAAAATTAGAACAAAATTAAGTCAGACAGAAACTACAGAAAGTTTCGACTCAGTGCATTCAAACAGCGACTACCAAAAGAACAAAATCTTCCTTGATGTTCTAAACAAAGCGATTGAAGAACGTGCTGATGTATCTGAAAAAGAAAGCATGCCTGATAAAAACAAAGATGGTATTCCAGATTATGCACAAGATGGCAAAGGTGAAAAAGATCTAGGTAAAGGAAAAACTCCTGAAAAATCTGAAAAGAAAAAAGATCTAAGCAAAGTTCCGCCACAACTGAGGAAGCATATGGCAAAGAAACAAGATGAAGGTAAAGAAATTATCAATAACTATTTCAAAACACTAGTTGAAGGCGAAGAAGACAAAGCAGAAATTGTTATGGCCGCTAAAGACATGGTGGACAGAATTACAGGCTGGATGGAAGACACAGCAGAAATGCAATCAGAATCAATGCTTAATTTAGGTGACGCTATTAGAGATGAAATGGGCGAAGCACAATCACAATCATTTATACAAACAGTGAAACCAGCTCTAGAAAGTTTATACACAGCTCTTGAAAGCACACGTGGCTCACTAACAGGTGGCGTAGGCCAACTGACAGGCGAAGCTGAACCCGCAGTCGACATGGGCAGTGAAGAAGCTGCACCAGCAGAGGAACCAGCTGCAGAACCAGACATGGAACCAACTGTTGATGCTGAAGCAGAAGATGAATTTGCTGCATCAGAACCAGCTGCAGGCGGTGAAGAAGAAGCAGGCAGAGCAAAAAGAGAATCTGTAGAATTATCCCGCAGACTAGGAACAATTCTAAGTTCAAAAAAAAAGTGAAAATCAGTGAAGTAGACGCAGGCAGTTCAAGCAAGTTAGTTGCTATCTTGCGTACTGTAATTGCATCTGCTGATCAAAAAGGCGAATCACTATACCTACACTTTAAAAAACCAACCCAAGAAGAAATGAAACAAGGTTCAAAAAATCTTGATCTAAATAAATTAATGGCTAATGTAGGCGGTGAGCAATTTGACTACGGTACATTCAAAGCCGCCTACGACACAGATCCTAGAATTAAGACAATGGTTAAAGACTTTTCTCAACAAGGTATTGAACCTAAAACCAAAAAAACTATTGACTCAGATACTGGTCCTACACCAGATGGTGGTGCAGACAAGGTAAGTCAAATGGCCAAATCAGCTACAGACCTTGGCGATAAACTTTAATATTCACTTGACAAACAAATATTAATGTGCTACACTAAGTAAAATTAGGAGTATAATATCTTATGTCTGAAAGAACCGACAAAGAAATAATAGATAATATAAAATTTTTAATAGAAAAAAATGTTAAACCAGCCGTAGCAAGTCATGGCGGCGTAATAGAATTTTTAAAATATGAAAACGGTAATTTGTTACTACAACTTGGAGGCGCTTGCTCTGGCTGTGCTGGTAGTACAATGACGCTAAAAATGGGTGTAGAAAATATGATAAAACATTATGTTCCAGAAGTTAAAACTGTAGAAGCTGTAGATGATCCTACATCAACAGTTGCTCCATACTACAGTGACGATGATGGACGAGCTCATTGGAAAACACAAGAAGAGGTTAACAATGAGCCTAATAACTAATCGCTTTAACTATCAGCCAATCTCACGAAAAGAAGTAAATGGCAAAAGATTATATGCTACTCCAGATGGAAATGCAGTTGCCTCAGTGACAACTATTCTTGATGCTACTAAAGATAAGACACATCTTATTGCTTGGAAGAAAAGAGTAGGTGAAACAAAAGCACAAGAAATTGTAACAGAAGCCGCAGGTGTAGGAACACGTATGCACAAGTATCTTGAAGATTATATTGAAAAAGGAGAATGGCCACAACCAGGATCTAATCCTTATGCTCAACAAGCACACATGATGGCTGAAACTATCAAGACACAAGCACTAACAGATGTAGACGAAATATGGGGATCTGAAGTAAATCTATACATGCCGAATATGTATGCAGGGACTACTGACCTAGTTGGACAGTACAAAGGACAACCCGCAATAATGGACTTTAAACAAACCAACAAACCCAAGAAAGTAGAATGGGTAGTTGATTACTTCCTACAGTTAGTGGCTTATGCAGAAGCACATAATGAGATATATGGTACTAAAATTTGTGAAGGCCATGTGTTTATGTGCAGTCGTGCAGGCGAGTACCAACAGTTTGATATATGGCCAGACGAGTATGCTGATTGGCGCAATGAATGGTACAATAGAGTCTATCAGTATTATGATAATCTAGCATAAATACTATTAATAATGTAGGAGAAATCAGTGGCAGTAGTACAAATATCACGCATTCAAATTAGACGCGGACAGAAAAATCAAGGTACTGGACTACCTCAACTAGCAAGTGGTGAACTTGGTTGGGCCATTGATACGAGAGAATTATTTGTAGGAAATGGTGCAGTATCAGAAGGTGCACCAGAGGTTGGTAATACCAAAGTTTTAACACAATATGATAATATTTTTACACTAGCAGACACCTACTCTTACAGATCAGAAGATGAATTTATACAAACAGGTGCAAGCAGTGGCAGTCCTGTACAAAGAAGTTTACAAGACAGACTTGACGATAGAGTAAGCGTTAGAAGTTTTGGCTTAACAGGTGAAACTTCGCAAGATGCTACAGCAGGACTACAACGTGCTGTAAATCAATTGTTTTTAAACGCCGGAATAGCAGGCGAGCAAGGCAGAGTAGTTCTACATTTAGAAGCTGGTGTCTATGTTATAGATTCAACTATTGAGATTCCACCACACGCTACTCTTGTTGGCGCAGGTCCTGATAAAACTGTTATTAGACAGACAACAGCAAATGCTGTATTTAAAACTGTAAACAGTGATGATCAAACGCCTACATTTAATACTCAAGCAACTAACATTCATATAGAAGGCATGACTCTTCAAGCAACACTAACTTCTCTAGGTTTGCAATTAGACAGTTGTAGAGATAGTCATTTTGAAAATGTTGACATTGTTGGACCTTTTACAGCAGGTGACACAATACCAACAGATTTCAGCACTGACATAGGAATTAAATTAGACAGTTTAAGTGGTGCAGTAGAAAGCAGTAATAACAAATTTATTAATTGTAAAGTTACAGGCTTTGCCTATGGTGTAATGAGTAATTGGGACATAGACCATAATATTTTTGATCGTTGTGAATTTAACACGCTGGGACATGGTTTTGCATTTGGTGTTGACATGGCACTTGGAAGTGCAGCCAGTGGTACAAGTGTTGGTCCAACAAACACTCAAATTACCAAATGTAAATTTATAGATATTAATAGACACGGTATTTGGATTGAGAATGGTTCCTATAACACAAGTTCAGGTAATAGTTTTATCAGCGTAGGTAATGAAGCAGGTACAGAAGGACAACCACAATACAGTGTAATTAAATATGCTAAAATAGGAAATGAATCTATTAATGATTATTTTGCAAGAACTGCCGCTCTTTCCTACAATCAAGAATTTATAAACAATGTTCCATATCTTCCAGAAATTGAAGGGGTATGTAATTTTGTTAATGGTTATGAACATAAAGTAAGTATAGGACAAGGAAATAGTGTCAAAACATTTAGATTGCCAGCAGTTGCCAACCAAAGTTATGATATAGATTACTTAATGGTAAGCAACAATTATGAAATGATTAGATCAGGTGTCCTTAACATTACTATGGATGCCTATGGTACAGCAACAGTTTCAATAAGTGATTCGTATGATTATGCAGGTGATACAACCTACGAAACATCTATTTCGTTTGGAGCAAACATTTTGGATGAAGATGGGGACTTGACAAACGAAACTATTTCTGTTACAGTTACTAGTACAATGCCAAGTGACGATAATACAGAAATGAAATTTAAAATTAAAAACAAAAAAACAGACGCTATTTAATGTTTCATATTCAAAAGTATGAAGATCGATTAGCCGTATGGCAAGAATTCCGTAATTCAATTGAATCTGCGGAAGACCCTTTGCAATTGGTTATTGATTATTATGATCAAGCACCGCGTGTTAGTATTGCTACTGATCCTTGGGACAATGCAACTTGGCCAGGTCCTTGGGAACTTGTGCATGAGAATCAGTACTGCAAGTTCTGTACTGTACTAGGAATGTGTTATTCCTTACAGTTAACTGAACGTTTTAAGGGGTCTACATTTGAGATACATATTGGTATGGACCGTGAAAGGTCACGCACTGTATTTTTGTTGATGATAGACGATATCGTCATTGGTTGGAACGAAGGATTAGTAAAAAGATCAGAGTTATCCACAGCTCTGCAAATCGAAAAAATATACTCCATGCCTGCGCTCCAATAAATACTGAACACTATAAGAGAGGAAAGAAATGTCAAACGGGAATCACATTAACATCATCAAAAGAAATGGTAACAAAGAAGAATTAAATATCGACAAAATACATAAAGTTGTGGAATTTGCCTGTGAAAATTTAGCAGGGGTTAGTAGTAGCCAGATTGAGATGAATGCTAATATTCAGTTTTATGATGGTATGAGTACAAGTGAGATCCAAGAAATTCTTATTCGTTCGGCAAATGATCTTATAAGTTTAGAAAATCCTAATTATCAATTTGCCGCGGCACGTTTACTATTATATGGAACATACAAAGAAGTGTTCGGTGACTACAAAACTCTTCCTCTCAAAGAAATGATTCAAGTAAACATAGACAGAGGTGTTTATGATCCTGCTATTCTTGATGCATACACAGATGAAGAACTTACACGGTTAGATACCTATATGCATCATAAACGTGATGAAAACTTTACATATGCAGGATTGCGTCAAGTTGTAGACAAATATTTGTGCCAGGATAGAAGTAGTGATACTCTTTTTGAAACTCCACAATACATGTATATGATGATTGCAGCCACTCTGTTTGCAAACTATCCTAAAGAAGATAGATTATACTACGTAAGGAGATACTACGATGCGACCTCACTTTTTAAAATCAATATCCCAACGCCCGTCATGGCAGGAGTGCGTACTCCAGTTAGGCAGTTTGCCTCTTGTGTGCTCGTTGACAGCGATGACACACTTGATTCGATTTTCGCGTCAGACATGTCCATTGGTAGATACACAGCTCAAAGAGCTGGTATCGGCATTAACGCAGGACGTATCAGAGGAGTCAACTCAAAGATCAGAGGCGGAGAAGTCGCACACACCGGAGTAATACCTTTTTTAAAGAAATTTGAGTCAACAGTCCGTTGTTGCACTCAGAACGGTGTTCGCGGCGGCTCTGCCACCACACATTTTCCTCTTTGGCATCAAGAGATTGAAGACATCCTTGTATTAAAGAATAACAAAGGCACAGAAGACAACCGTGTACGCAAGTTAGACTATTCAATTCAGTTAAACAAAACCATGTATGAAAGGTTGTTATCTAATCAAGAAATTACTCTTTTCTCGCCACATGACGTACCTGGTTTGTATGAAGCATACTTTGGCGATCCTATAAAGTTTCAAGAACTATATGAATCATATGAACGTAAAACTTCAATTAAAAAGAAAAAGATTCCTGCTATGGAATTGTTCTCTGCACTAATTAAAGAACGTGCTGAAACTGGACGTATCTACATTATGAATGTTGATCACTGTAATACACACAGTTCATTCAAAGACACTGTTTATATGAGTAACTTGTGCCAAGAAATTACGTTACCAACAAAACCACTTAATCACATTGATGATCCAGACGGTGAAATAGCTCTTTGCATTCTAAGTGCTATTAATGTAGGTTTGTTAAAAGAACTAGATGACCTTGAAGATCTATGTGACTTGGCTGTAAGAGCTTTGGAGGAAATTATTGACTATCAACGTTACCCAGTTAAGGCTGCAGAAATTAGCACAAAAGCAAGACGTTCGCTTGGAGTTGGATACATTGGATTAGCACATTACCTTGCTAAAAATCATGCCAAGTATGAACACAAGAAGGCTTGGAAACTTACACATAATCTAAGTGAAGCATTTCAATATTATTTGTTAAAAGCAAGTAATGAACTTGCAAAAGAGCGCGGTGCATGTGAGTACTTTAACCGTACTAAATACGCAGACGGCATACTGCCTATTGATACCTACAAAAAAGATATTGACGATGTTATAGGAAACAAATTAAATTATGATTGGGAAAGCCTTAGAAACGATATCAAACAACACGGGTTACGGCACTCAACTCTGTCAGCACAAATGCCATCGGAGAGTAGTTCCGTTGTGTCGAACGCAACAAACGGAATTGAACCACCTAGAGGATACTTGTCCGTTAAGAAGTCAAAGAAAGGGCCTCTTAAGCAGATTGTTCCACAGTATCAAACATTAAAAAATCATTATTCTCTGCTATGGGATATGCCTAGCAACGAAGGTTATATTAATGTTGTTGCGGCAATGCAAAAGTTCTTTGACCAAGCAATTAGTGGTAATTGGAGTTATAATCCTACACACTTTGAAGGAAATGAAGTACCTATGAGTATTATGTTGCGAGATTTGCTAACTACATATAAGATGGGCTGGAAAACTTCATACTATCAAAATACATATGACTACAAATCAGATGATGATATTGTAGATGAAAAAGAAGAAAAGAAACAACCTCTTGAAAGGTCTGAGTTCGCAGGGACTGATCAGGAGTACGAGGAACACTGCGAAGCCTGTGCAATTTAAGGTTGACATAAAGGCATAACCGTGTTAAGTTACACACAGACATTGAAAAGAGGAATACAGATATGGCAAAAACAGTTTTTAATAGAGAGAAGGTAGACTTCACAAAACAAAATATGTTTTTTGGTGAAGATCAAAATACACAACGTTATGATGTTTTTAAGTTTCCAGTATTTGATAAATTAAATCAAACAATGCTTGGATACTTTTGGCGTCCAGAAGAAGTAAGTTTACAAAAGGATAGAGCTGACTATGCAAACTTCCGTCCTGAACAAAAACATATTTTTACTTCTAACCTAAAATACCAAACTCTATTAGACTCAGTGCAAGGACGCGGACCATGTTTAGCTTTCTTACCACACGTAAGTTTGCCTGAACTAGAAGGTTGTATTGTTACTTGGGACTTCTTTGAAACTATTCATTCACGTTCATACACACATATTATGAAAAACGTTTATGCAGATCCTACAGAAGTTTTCGATACTATTCTTGATGACGAAAAAATTATTGAACGTGCAATTAGTGTAACAAAAAATTATGATGCGTTTACTGAAGCCGCAGACAATTATTTCCACAAAGGCAAAGGTAATCTACGTGATGTTAAAAAGAAAATGTTTCTTGCAATGATGAATGTAAACATTCTTGAAGGCTTGCGTTTCTATGTTTCATTTGCTTGTACATTTGCTTTCGGTGAATTGAAAATGATGGAAGGCTCAGCAAAGATTATTTCATTAATTGCTAGAGATGAAAGTCAACATCTAGCACTAAGCACACACATTCTTAAAAATTGGCTACAAAACAAAGACGATCCAGAGATGGCAAAAATTGCCAAAGAGTGTGAAGAAGAAGTTTATGAAATGTGGCGTACCTGTGTTAACGAAGAAAAGGCATGGGCAAACTATCTATTTAAAGATGGTTCAATTATCGGGCTGAATGAAACACTGTTACATCAATATGTAGAATACATTGCTAACCGTAGACTTAAAGCCCTAGGATATAAAACAATATTTGATGCACCTGTTAATACTAACCCACTACCTTGGACACAACACTGGCTAAGTTCATCAGGACTACAGGTTGCTCCACAGGAAACAGAAGTCGAGAGCTATATCATTGGTGGCATCAAACAAGATGTAAGCACCGACTCTCTAAAGGACTTTAAATTATGAGCATAGAAATATGGGGCAAGCCTGCTTGTCCAAGTTGCATGAAAGCAAAACAATTATGTGATTCAAGAGGTTTCACATATACCTATAAAGAACTAGGCAAAGACTTTGAACGTGAACAGGTGTTTGAAGAATTTCCAACAGCAAGAACATTTCCACAAATCAAAGTAAACGGTAACGCAGTAGGTGGTTACGAACAGTTTACACAATATCTAGAAGACACTGGCTATACTGGCACAGGTCATACAGTAGGACATTAATATGTTAATTGAAGCACCATATAAAGTAGGCGACACAGTAAGTATTAAATTAAGTTCAGGCGAAGAAATGGTAGCTCGTCTAGAAGAAGAAACAGAAAGTAAAGTTGTAGTGTATAAACCATTAATGCTCGTAGCTCAGCAACAAGGAATGGGACTTGCACCATACATGTTTACAGTCAAACATGATAACAAATTTTATCTAAATGCTAGAAATATTATTTGTATTGCCAAGACAGAAAAAGAGATGGCAAGCAAATATATTGAAAGCACAACTGGCATAGCAGTGGTAAACTAATGACTATTC
>Ga0222719_10005354_pt1 | contig 11079 bp, 10 predicted proteins | sample C33_34DmetaG_FD_165039 | JGI IMG/M metagenome (GOLD analysis project Ga0222719, IMG submission 165039) | Estuarine water microbial communities from San Francisco Bay, California, United States - C33_34D | ecosystem: Environmental > Aquatic > Marine > Unclassified | place: USA: California...
CTGGTCAAAGATATGCTCAGTTGGCTCATCCCTGACCAAATGCTAGTGCGTGGCACTGCTCCTGAAGTGGAACCCACCGAGACCACTCAGTATTACCCAACTCCAATCGCCCGGTTCGCACTCGAGAATTTGCGGCTGGCGCGTTTTCGGGCGGCGAGGAACCAGCAATCCGAGTTGGTCCGTCTCCCGGCTCCAAATCCATTTATTCAAGACCCAGGAAAGCCCATCGCTAACACGCGTAAGGCAACCATCGAAACCCAACCTCGAACCGTGTATTTTTCAGATAGCGCTGTGGGCTACATTCTGACTGAAAATCGTTACGCGCAGCCGCGGAGTGATTTGTACATTCGCCTCAGAACACCACTGGCAGCCAGTTCGCCTGAGGCTTCGATCATGAGTGATCTATTAGCCGATACCCTCAATGAATATTTCAACTCCTTAAGCTATGAGGCTGCACTCGCCGGTGTCGGATTTTCTGCACAATCCAGTCAATCCGGCATGACATTGCAGTTTTCCGGCTATCACAATTCCCTGATCCTCTTGGTGGACAGCGTGTTGCGCGCTCTTCCCATTCCTCTCATTGACGAGCCGACATGGACTCGGTTGAGACAACTCAAAGCACAGCAATTAGCACGCGTCCAGGCGCAACGCCCATCCAGCCGGTTGTTCGATGAAGTCACCGCTGAATTAATGCCTTTCGCTTACGCTCAAAGCGAACTTAATGATGCGTTCACAGCGATTGATCGATCCACGTTCCATCAGTATCAACAAGCGTTTTTCTCAGGAGTCCATGCGGAAATGTTTCTTCATGGCCCAGTCTCACGGAGTGAAGGCGAAGAACTGTTAGCTTCCTGGGCCAATATGCTGCCGCTGGATGACAATACGCCGGTGGTTGAAGTGGCAACGAACGCTTGGCCAGGCGATCGTATTCGATCGTATGCTTATGCTCATCCCGACCAAGCGGCCAGCGTTCTCTACATCGACCAACGCACTGATCCGGGATCACGAATCTTGAATCAACTGGCCGGGAACCTGATTGAAGCCCCGTTTTACACTCGGCTGCGCACCGAGAAGCAACTGGGCTACATTACCTTTGCAACCGCCTTTCCACTCTACAACACGCCGATCTTGACCGGGGCTGTCCAATCACCGACAGCGAACCCTGATGAACTAGCCGCGGCCATCCAACAGGAATTCGACAGTTTTGTGGACATGGTGAAGTCGATGCCGAATGAGCAATTTGAGAGTCAACGACTGAGTTTGCTCGATCAACTTCTCAATCCACCATCGACGCAATCAGAACTTTCCAATGCGATTTGGAGCGCGATTGGCCTCCGAAGACCCTTCAGTGACCGCATGATGCAAGCTCAAACGCTGGAGGCAATCACTCAAGAGCAATTCGTGGAATATCTCACACAGCGGATCCAAAATCCTGTGGTATTGAAAGCTTTTCGTGCAGACGGGTAGCAGCTTCAGTAATTGCCTGAGGCCGTGTATCAAATCGATCGGTTTGGGGAACGGATGCGTAAATACCAGCGGCCTTCATTTCCCGTTCGATACGGGCTTGCACGCCCACCAGAAAGACTGACCGGTCCATCCGAGTTGCGTCTTCAATCATCTCCATCAGCGTGAGGCCGGCTGATAAATCCAAATGATCCACATCGGTAAAATCGACAATAAGAATATCGTGATCTGAGAATTGCGAGAAATGTTGAGCAATCCCTCGAGACAATCCGTAGCTCATAAACCCATTCAATTGATAAACGAGCACTCGCCCCTGAAGCGCGTCCAATGCTGCCACTTCGTGATCGGTCAAATCAGGAATCTCCTCTCTTGACAGACCCACTTTCATCTTCTGGAGATGCGCCTCACTTAACCGGTACAACGTCTCCAGATTGGCGACAAATACTCCGATCGCAACAGCTGTGATCAAATCGACAAAGACAGTGACAGAAAAGACCACCAACATCAGCGCACTGGAGAACAGCGGAATACTGGCGACTCGTTTTAAAAATCCCCAATCAATGATATCGAAACCTGTTTTTAAAAGAATCCCAGCAAGTACTGCCAGAGGAATCGCCTCAGCTAAGGGCGCCGCACCGAGCATCAACACCGCTAACACCATCGAGTGCAACATCCCGCTGACCGAAGATCGCCCACCAAGACGCACATTCACCAACGTCCGCATGGTCGCGCCAGCACCGGGCAATCCACCGATGAGTCCAGCCACAAAATTACCAATACCCTGGCCAACCAATTCCTTGTCGGAATCATGCTGAGTCCGGGTGAGATTGTCGGCCACCAGTGAGGTCAGTAGTGAATCGATCGCTCCTAAGGCCGCCAACAAAAATGCCGAACCGACAATCATCGGGAGTAGATCAATGGAAACATGGGGCATCACCAAGTCAGGGAGTCCCCTCGGGATTTCTCCAATCCGATCCACCTGATCAAAGGGTCCGCCCAAGGACAAGCAGGCGAAAGCAATCAACGCCATCAAGGGAGCAGGCAATAATTGAAATCGCTTAGGCCACACAAATAAAAGCACCAGAGTGCCGAGACCCAAGACCGCAGAATCCCACTGCATGCCATGCATGACTTTCGGTAGCATGAGGAGTGCTCGCAATGGATTTGACTGCCCCTCAACACCAAATAATGGCGCCACCTGAAGCAAGATAATGATGACTCCAATACCGCTCATGAATCCAGAAACCACGGGGAAAGGAACCATCACCATGTAGCGTCCGAGGCGTAACTTCCCAGCTGCGATCTGCAACAAACCGGCAAGGGACACTGTTGTAAAAGCGATTGTCAGGCCCTGTTCGGGATTCATCGCAACCGCGTTGGTAATGACCGCAGCCATCACCACGGTCATGGGTCCGGTTGGACCAGAGACTTGGCTTGGCGTCCCGCCAAAGAGCGCTGCAAAGAACCCCACAGCAATCGCGCCGTAGAGACCAGCTGCCGCTCCAGCTCCAGAGGCCACACCGAATGCCAACGCGAGTGGAAGTGCAACGACGGCTGCTGTTACGCCACCAAAAAAATCACCACGATGAATCATAGTATCCCCTTAGCGGGATCACACAGGTGGCTGATTGTCCAACCAATTGACGAACTCTTGCAATAAGCCAAATTGATGAGGATCGAGATCAGATCGCTGACTGATTTCCATCAACTCATCCTGGACTCGACTTGCTGCCGTTTGTGCATTGGAAATCCCCATCAGCTTGTCGCGCCGAACTTTCTGCCAACGCTTCCATTCCGACTGAGACAACGATTGTGGAAAATTACGTGCTCGATACCGAAAGAGCAATTCCGGGTAACGACCATCATCAAATGCGAGATCTAACTGACTTAAAGCCTCTGCATCCATCAATGGGAGACCGGCCAATAGATCCTTATCGTGTGACGACAAAAAACGTCCTGAATAAAGCGCCAAGTCAACGTCGTCAGGGACCGACTGTTGGGGTTCACTGAAGATCGTGACCGCCAATTGATAGAGCTGTTTAAAAGCCGGTGATTCCTGAATATGCTGCCAAATCTCGAGGTGCTGGTTTTGCATTGCCTCGTCACGACCAAAGCCCTCAAGCCGTGCCTTGACATCGGCATCGAGAGTGCTGCGACGAAACAACATTGGCTGCGCATTGATTCGGATGGTGTGCAGACCCAACGCATAGGCCTGTTTTCGAGTTTCTCGCAGATCGCTCGATTCCGATTCCGCCAACGCAATTAAGCCTGCCATGACCTCTTGTGGGTCACGATTTAAATCAAAGGCCACATAATCATTAGAACGCTCTGACAAACGGAACGGAATCCAACAATCTCTGACGAATCCGCGTTCCCAACCGGCGAAGGGCGTCACTTCAAGAAGCCCCTCGCTTCGACCGTCGGCTCGAATTTGATCGGTCACAAAGTGCTTATCAATCCGCTTTAAGCAAGAGGCAAATAGATCGGCATCATAGAGCGCCAGTTGTCGAGCTAACCGTGCCGTCACTGTGACATCAGAGGCCGCATCATGCGCCCGCGTCAGCCCTTGATCGAGCTGGTTGAGAGGACCAATCCGGTCGAGTTTAAACCGCGGTCGGCCATCATGATCTTCCGGCCAGCGAATCGCCGCTGGAGCGAACACAAAATAACTCAGAACCACCGGATACAAATCAAACCGACCACGGCCATCGGCATATTGCCAAGCATAGGGGTCGCGCAACGAACGATAAAAGACATGCTGCGTAAACTTGTCATCAAAGCCACGCGAATTATACCCAGCGACTAGGGTACGCGGCGCAATGAGACTCTCGAGATGACTCGCAAGCTGAGCCTCGGAAACCCCCTCGCGCTGATGCCTCTCTGGGAGAATTTGATGCACCAGCATCGCGCCAGGAGAGGGAAGGACGTCGTCAGGAAGACGGATGAGAAGGGACTGTGCGTCCGCCACTGGTTCCATTCCGGGATCGGTCAACTGCCACCCCATTTGGATGGGCCGATCTGCAGCTGCATCTCGACCCGAGGTTTCATAGTCGTACCAGAGAATCTGCACCCTAGCGCTCAGGTAAGGTGACGTTCAATTCCAACACCGACGAGTCACCGACTCGGTCTAATCGGATCGCGACTTGATCGTCACGAATCGCCACATATTTTTTAACAACATCCAGAATTTCACGCTGTAAATCAGGAAGGAAATCGGGGCCCTCTCGATTCTGGCGCTCATGCGAAATCAGAATCTGTAACCGCTCTTTGGCGGCCGCTGCCGAGGTTTTTTGCTTGCTTGAAAACAGACCAAAAAATGCCATCAGTCACCTCCACCCAAAATGCGACTGAGAAGTCCTTGCTTCTTCGCTGTGACAAACCGAAGCGGCCGATCGTCTCCAAGGAATCGAGCGACCGCATCGCTGTAGGCTTTGCCCGCATCAGAGTCTTCATCCAAAATGACAGGAACACCGGTATTTGACGCTTTTAACACTGCTTTCGACTCCGGAATGACTCCAATGAGCTTCACCGCCAAGATGTCACAGACGTCTTCTTTGGATAACATTTCTCCCTGATCCACACGAACCGGATCGTATCGCGTGATCAATAAATGCTCTTGAACTTTCCCGCCTTCTTTTGCACGCTTGGATTTCGACTGCAGAATTCCAAGAATCCGATCCGAATCGCGAACCGACGAAACTTCTGGGTTGGTAACAATGACCGCGTGATCAGCAAAGTGAAGCGCCATTGTTGCACCTCGCTCAATACCCGCAGGCGAATCACAAACGATATATTCAAAACCCATGTCAGCTAATTGGTCGAGAACTTGGCCGACACCCTCTTCAGACAAAGCATCTTTATCCTTAGTCTGACTTGCCGCCAAGATCGACAGATTTTCCATGCGCTTATCTTGAATCAGCGCTTGATTCAGTGTCGCCTCACCGGAGATCACATTGACGAAATCAAACACGACACGGCGCTCAACACCCATAATGAGATCGAGGTTCCGAAGTCCCACATCAAAATCAATCACCACAGTGCGGTGACCGGCCTTCGCAAGACCGGCAGCCAGAGCTGCTGATGACGTCGTTTTACCAACACCACCTTTCCCTGAGGTCACAGTGACAACGGTAGCCAAGCTTTCTTCTCCTTTATCCCATTAAAGCAAATGTTAATTTTTGAGCCGTTCCGTCGAGCCCAACTCTTACTCTAGCAGACCAGAGCTCTTCGGGGATCTGATCTGATCCGCAATACATCCCTGCAAGCGACACCAACTCTGGCTCGAAGGTTAAACAAAAAATTTCAGCATCTGCCTGTCCACTGACACCGGCCGCGACCCGCCCTCGCAGCCGGCCATACACATGGACATGCCCGTCCGCCATGATTTCAGCGCCCTCGCTCACTTGACCGATGATCACCAGATCACGATCTTTCGCGTAGATTTGAACGCCTGAACGGACTGGACCCTCGATCACTAATGCGCTGTTCCGAGTCTCATCAGGGACTGGCGATCTGGCCGACACCGCTTCTGGAGTATCTGGATCAACAGTCACATTGTTAGACGACAGCCAGGCAAGGCCAAGTTCGTCAGCAACAGTCCGGTGCTGAGGATCACCTGTTAAACCGATCAAACCAATCCCCAACTGATCAAGGAGATCGACCGCTTCGCTGATTTCGCTGGCAGTATGCTCCATCGCTGGCTTTAAAACGATCGCAATTTCCTGCATGAGCGCCGGTGCTTTGTCACACTGGAGACGCAACCACGAGTCCAATGGGCCACTGTCTTTAGGCCACTCCAGCGTCATGACACTGTATCGATTGGCACGAATGCGGGGCATTGATGTCATAGATTCACTCAGTTAGAAAAAGTTGTGCAATTATTGCCAAGTGTTACTTGACGAAACAACTGCATTTCATTAATATTCGCGCCTCGATTGCGGGGTGGAGCAGCCTGGTAGCTCGTCGGGCTCATAACCCGAAGGTCAGAGGTTCAAATCCTCTCCCCGCTACCACTTTTCTTCGAGATACATTGATCCACGTGCTGGATTAACCCAGCCAGTTTCGGATGAACCGTTTTCCCAGCTCCCGACAACATCTCGATATATGGATAGATCGCGCACGAGTCTGGTAAACGATCACCTTGTTCCAAAATCTCGCGCATCCGGCCTAAAAACACAAACTGAAGCCATTGTTCCAACTCTAGTGTGTCGTAACAAAATGGCAGCGTACTGGCCAAAGCCTCGGCTGTCGGCCGCTCATCTGACCACAGGCCCAGATCCCTCAAGCCAACCTCAAGTTGATTCAGCGCATCGATGATCTCTACGCTTTGTTGATCAATCAAGACTGCGACTCAAGCTCTTGCAATAGCGCCTCAAATTCTTGCGTCAGGCGATGTTTTGCATATAGATGAACTAATGGCTTTGCTTTTTCATGAGACTCACGCATGACCACACTTGATGACAGCGTTGTCTTCGTGACCGGAAGTGAATCCGCCTTTAAGCCTTCAATGAGTTGCTTGGGTAACTTCGCACGCGCCGGAACCTGATTCGGAACAATCGCTTCAAGCACCAATTGCGGATTATGGTCTGCTTTGATTTCTTCGATCGTCTCAGTCAACTGATACAGCGCCTGCTTGGAAAATGTGTCGCAATCGAAGGGCACAACCACCCGATCGGCAGCGATCATTGCCGATCGCGAAAAAAAGTTCAGTGCAGGCGGCGTATCCAGATAAATCCGATCAAAGTCTGTCATCAGTTCCGCCAATGCTTCTTTGAGCTTATACATTTTGTACCGACTCTCAAGCTTATGCTCAAGTTCAAGCAGGCCTCGTCCAGAGGGCATGACCGATAAATTTGGGTAGGCACTCTGGTGAATTAACGACGTCATGGGTTCGCGAGAATACAGCGATAATTGATTCTGGAAAAAATCCTCGACGCCTGGCAACCGTTCCGATTGCTCGCCGACAATGTAGTGCGTACTGTTCCCCTGCACATCCAAATCAATTAACAGGGTTTTGAAACCAGACTTGGCGCTCGCCGCAGCCAAATTGACGGCAATACTCGATTTGCCGACCCCACCTTTTTGGTTAAACACCACGCGACGCATTGTTACTCCTTTGGTGATAGCGCGAGATTCACTCGGCCATCAAGATCAATAATTCGTTGAGTCAATTGCTTTCGGCTGGCGTCAACGGCTTCAAGAATCTGCTGTTGTTTGCCCACTTGCTCAGCAAGACGACTAAATTCCTCGGACAAAACCTCTAAGCCCAACAGCGCGTTATTGGTATCTGCAAGCTGTGTCAATTGTTCATTGACCCCGTCGATATTGAACTGCACTGCTTTCACAGTTTGTTCAGTGTCCAACTGGGTAGCTCTCACCTCGTTGAGCTGGTTATCTAGCCTAGTCAGGACCTCTTTGGTGGCACGCACCTCTTCGCTCAGGGCCATGACCGCTTGGCGAGTGCCGGCAACCCCGTCGATCCGCGTTCGTTCTGCGTTCACCTGCTCACCTAACAGAGCAACTGATTCATCTAGCTTCGACTCTAATGTTGTCGACCGTTGCTCAGACTCCGACAGCCTCTGCTGTAAGATTTTGACTTGCTTCTCGAGTGCGTCGGAGGTTTTTCCTGAGTCTAATAGCGCTTGCTGCAAGGCTTTGACTTGTTTCGCCATCACTGTCAGATCAGCACCCAAGTCTGATTTCAAACGAGCCTCAACCGATTGCACCATTTTGCGCATCTGAGCATCAGATTGCGCTAATTCACCAATCCCCTGAGTTTGAGCCTGATTGAGACGCTGAATCGTCGCTTCGAGTTCTTCTGCCTGACTTTCGGCTTGACTGAGAGCCGCCTGATATCGACCGGCTTCCTCAAGACCAAAGAACGCCATTCCAAATGACACGCATAAACTGACAATCACAAATAGCCAGAGCAACCAATTTGAACTCGATTGGCGAGGTACTGATGAGGTTGTTCGAGGTGTTTCAATCGTTGACTTCAGAGGCTCCGCTTGCCGTTGATCGGATACCGAAATCGGAGTCGTCAAATCGTCACTAAACTGAGGTTCTTTACGCGTCATACATTTGCCTTACTAAGGAACTTGAGTGTACCGAATCCTTCGACAAAACGAACCTATGATCGCCGAAAAGATTGAATTGTCACGAGAAGCCCCCACAATCATCTCGATCAAAACTTACTGGAGGTCACCATGGCATTCGAATTGCCCTCACTGCCGTATGCTAAAAATGCATTGGCACCGCATATCTCAGAAGAAACACTCGAATTTCACCACGGAAAGCACCACAAAACCTACGTGGATAACTTAAACAACTTGGTTCCAGGAACCGAGTTTGAAGGCAAGTCGCTTGAGGACATCATCAAAGCGTCTTCCGGTGGCATCTTCAATAACGCAGCCCAAGTCTGGAATCATACGTTCTATTGGCATTGCCTCTCACCGAATGGTGGTGGCGAACCAACAGGCGAGCTTGCTGATGCCATTAACGATACCTTTGGATCATTCGACAATTTCAAAGAAGAGTTCACCAAAACCTCTGTCACAACCTTTGGCTCTGGCTGGGGTTGGTTAGTAAAAAATGCAGAGGGTCAATTGGAGTTAGCGTCAACAGTTGGTGCTGGCAACCCAATGACCGATGGCAAAACACCCTTGTTAACCTGCGATGTTTGGGAACATGCCTATTACATCGATTACCGGAACGCTCGCCCAGCATATCTCAAGGCATTCTGGGAGCTGATTAACTGGGATTATGTCGCTGAGCAATACGCAAACGCATAATTCGCATTGCATGATCAAAAAACCCGCTTCGGCGGGTTTTTTTATGCGCTCATTGTCAAAGCCAACAGACATAAAAAAACCCCATCCAGAGACTGAATGGGGTTCTCGACCTCAGGGTCGGCTTACATCATGCCGCCCATTCCTGGGTCCATCGCTGGTGCCGCAGGCTTGTCTTCTTTGATCTCAGTGATCATACATTCTGTTGTGATCATTAAACCGGCAACAGATGCCGCTGCTTGCAGAGCAGAACGTGTCACTTTCGCAGGGTCCAAAATACCCATTTCGATCATGTCACCATACTCACCGCTTGCCGCGTTGAAGCCGAAGTTACCTTCGCCTTGCTTCACCTTATCGACGACCACAGAGGCTTCTCCACCAGCGTTAGTCACGATCTGACGGAGAGGTGCTTCCATTGAGCGCTTGGCAATTTGAATACCAACATTCTGCTCTTCGTTATCACCAGTCAGCTCACCAACCGCTTGTAGCGCACGAATCAATGTGACGCCACCACCGGCAACCACACCTTCTTCGACCGCTGCGCGTGTTGAATGCAGCGCATCTTCAACGCGAGCCTTCTTCTCTTTCATTTCGACTTCAGAACCAGCGCCGACCTTGATGACCGCAACACCGCCTGCCAGTTTCGCTTTACGCTCCTGAAGCTTCTCACGATCGTAGTCAGATGATGTTTCTTCGATCTGCGCTTCGATTTGCTTCACGCGACCTTTGATGTCGTCTGCTTTACCAGCTCCATCAATGATTGTGGTGTTCTCTTTCGAAATCTGGATGCGCTTGGCCGTACCCAAATCGTCCAACGTTGCTGTCTCAAGCGAGAGACCAACTTCTTCTGAAATCACCGTACCACCTGTGAGAACCGCGATGTCCTGCAACATCGCCTTGCGACGATCACCAAAGCCAGGAGCTTTGACGGCAGCGACTTTAACAATGCCACGCATGTTGTTCACAACCAACGTCGCCAAGGCTTCGCCTTCAACGTCTTCTGCGATCAACAATAATGGCTTGCCAGCTTTCGCAACACCTTCCAGGACCGGAATCAAGTCACGGATATTTGAGATTTTCTTATCAACCAACAGCACGAAGGGATCTTCCAATTCTGCTGTCATGTTGTCTTGGTTGTTGACGAAGTAAGGTGACAAGTAACCGCGGTCGAATTGCATCCCTTCCACGACGTCAAGCTCGTCTTCAAAACCAGACCCTTCTTCAACGGTAATCACACCGTCTTTGCCAACTTTTTCCATGGCTTCAGCAATGATTGCACCAACGCCTGCATCGGAGTTCGCAGAAATCGTACCGACCTGAGCAACGGCTTTAGAATCTTCGCATGGCTTCGCCATTCCGCTGATCGCTTCAACAGCAGCTTTCACCGCTTTGTCGATACCGCGCTTCAAATCCATTGGATTCATGCCCGCTGCAACCGACTTCAACCCTTCGTTCACAATCGCTTGAGCCAAAACAGTCGCTGTGGTTGTTCCATCACCGGCCACATCAGATGTTTGAGAAGCAACTTCTTTCACCATCTGCGCGCCCATGTTTTCAAACTTGTCCGCAAGTTCGATCTCTTTGGCAACGGACACACCGTCTTTCGTTACGGTTGGTGCGCCGAACGACTTATCAAGAACAACATTACGACCCTTCGGTCCCAGTGTCGTTTTTACTGCGTCTGCCAAAATATTTACGCCAGCAAGCATACCCTGACGGGCAGCATCACCAAATTTTACATCTTTAGCTGTCATGTCTAAAAAATCCTTTTATCAGGGGTCTTACTTTTCAACTACGCCAAGAATCTCTGATTCGTTCATGATCAGAA
>Ga0222719_10005355_pt1 | contig 11078 bp, 17 predicted proteins | sample C33_34DmetaG_FD_165039 | JGI IMG/M metagenome (GOLD analysis project Ga0222719, IMG submission 165039) | Estuarine water microbial communities from San Francisco Bay, California, United States - C33_34D | ecosystem: Environmental > Aquatic > Marine > Unclassified | place: USA: California...
TCACTGGAAATGCTAATGTATTATTGTCAGGAAATGCCTTGACAATGGCTGAAGGAAGCCTTAGAACACTAATATGGAACCAAGTAAATACTGGCACAGCACCAGTTGTTCCACCAGGTTGGCAAGAAGTTGACACCGCTGCTTAAAAATAATATATTGACTTTACAGTCAAAATTTATAAAATTTAAATAATTGGAGATAAAAAATTATGGCAAACTCAACATCAGCTAATTTAAAATTAACTGTACAAGCAACTGGTGAAAATTCAGGAACTTGGGGTCAAATCACAAATACAAACTTATTAATTTTAGAACAAGCTATCGGTGGTTATTCTGCAATCACAGTTAACGCAACTACTGGTGCAACTTTAACTTATTCAAACGGTGCATTATCAAATGGTAAAGATGCAGTTATTAAATTAACTGGAACTATTACTACAAACATTGATGTTGTAATTCCTGATTCAGTAGAAAAAACTTACATTATTGAAAACGGAACTTCAGGTGCATTTACTGTAACTGTTAAAACTACTTCAGGAACTGGAGTAACTTGGGCAGCAACAGACAAAGGTACTAAGATGGTTTACTCTGATGGAACTAATGTTGTTGACACAGCTTTTACAGATTTATCTTCAGACATTACTCCGCAATTATCTGGAATATTAGATACAAATGGAAATGATATAATCATTGATGATGCAGGTGCTATTGAAGATGATTCAAATAATCCATATGTAAGATTTCAAAAAACAGCTTCAGCTGTTAACTACATTGATGTAACTAACCAAGCAACAGGTTCAGGTCCAGCAATTGATGCTGTTGGTTCTGATTCTAATATTGATTTAAATATTTCTCCAAAAGGAATTGGAAGAGTAGTTTTAGGTGCAGGTAAAATACAACAACTAGCTGAAAAAATTACAAACTCAGCTACTGCTGCAACAGGAACAGTTAACTACGATGTAATTACACAAGCAGTATTAAATTATACTACAGATGCTTCAGGAAACTGGACATTAAACATTAGAGGTGATGGATCAAATACTTTAAATAGCATTATGGATACTGGTGAATCAATTACAGTAGCACACATTGTTTCACAAGGTGGAACCGCATACTACAATTCAGCTGTACAAGTTGATGGTAGTTCGGTAACTCCAGAGTGGCAAGGTGGAGCTGCACCAACAGCGGGTAATGTTAACTCTCTTGACGTTTATACATATACTGTTATAAAGACTGCAGATGCAACGTTTACAGTTTTAGCAGCACAAACGCAATTCGCGTAAAATTAGGAGGATAGAAAGATGCCAATATTAGGTTCATTTGGTGCTGGATCAGGAAGAGGATTTGGCCGTGGTGGTGCGGGCGAGAAATTTGTTCAAGCTACTGGCGGAACTATTACTCAAGATGGTGATTATCAAGTTCATACATTTACAAGTCCAGGAACTTTTGACGTAACTCAACTTGCTGATGAGCCTGCAAATAATGAAGTTTCATATTTAGTCGTTGCAGGGGGCGGTGGCTCAGGAAATTTTGGCGGCGGTGGAGCTGGCGGCTTTAGAGAATATAAATCTGGAGTTGATACATATACAGCATCTCCTCTAGATGGCAGTCCAGGCGGAGCAGGATCTGGAACTCCAATTACTGTGTCGGAATCACCTTACCCAATTACAATAGGTTCTGGTGGATCTGGTGCCCCTAGATCAGCACGTTACCCAGGAACTCCTTCAACTTTTTCAACAATAACTTCCACAGGTGGTGGAGGTGGTGGTACGTATAGAGGTACTTATAACTCAGGCGGAAACCAATCAGGAGATCCAGGAGGATCTGGCGGCGGTATGGGTTCAACAGACCAAGGTGGATCTGGATCAGTAGGGGCTGGAAACACTCCTCCTGTAACTCCTCCACAAGGAAATCCTGGAGGACCTTCTCCTGGAACAACTAACCAAGCTTCTGGTGGTGGCGGTGGAGCTACTACAGCAGGTGCAGGAAACTCAGTTGCGGGAGCAGGTGCAGGTACAGCAATCAACCCTGCGGGTGGAGTACCTGGACCAAGTCCAAGTTTAAAATATTATGGTGGCGGGGCAGCTGGCGGAGGAATAGCGGGCGGCGGCGGGCCTATCACTGGAGGAATTGGCGGCGGAGGCGGTTATGATAACCCTTCTCAACCAGGTTCTGGAGTAGATGGAACAGGTGGCGGAGGTGCTCAAGGGTCGGGCGGTTCTGGAGTAGTAATTATAAGGTATAAAATCGCATAATATGGCTAATTTTGCAAAAATAGATGAAAACAATATAGTACTAGCAGTACTTCATTTAGATAATGATATTATTACAGATGAAAATGGAGTAGAACAGGAATCATTAGGTCAAGCTCATTTAGAACAACACAATAATTGGCCAGCTAATCAATGGATTCAAACTTCATTAGCTACTAAAAAAAATAAACATCTTTCAGGTGATCACACTAAAGCATTTAGAGGTAATGGAGCTGGAATAGGTTCTACATGGATGCCAGAAAAAAATATATTTATGGGTCCAAAAAATTATCCTTCATGGGTATTAAATGAAACGGATGCTAGATGGCAATCTCCAATTGGAGATCAACCCACTCACGATACTTATAATGCTTTAACACATTTCTACAGATGGAATGAAGATACAACTGCTTGGGATTTATTCTCTTATGCTGATGAAGGATTAGAAAACTCACCAGCAGTTCCAGAAGATGTGTTTGGTATGCCTTGGTATATCTGGACTCAATAATTAAATATAATTTACGTTAATATTAAATCTTGCTTTTTGATCAGTGCAATTTGTACTACAATGAGGTTTCATTGGATCAAAGAATAAAGCCCTATTTGCAATTGATTTAATTTCTTTACCATTCTCTAATATGGTAGATCCATTGCAGGTATTAATAGAATAAATTAATCCTTTTGTTTTAAACTTAATTTTTTCTGGAAAATCAACATGAGTATTATGTTTTATTTTTTTATCTGATCTTGTGTAACAATTTGCTTTTACTCTTATTAAAGCAAATATATTTAATTTAGATAATAATGTTTTTACTAATAAATTATAATAATCACTTGTTGGTGTATTTTTAACATAAAACAAATGCATAAAATAAAACATTTTTATATCTTCTTCTACGTCTTTAATTACTCCATTACAAAAATAATATGGAAAACTGTCAGAAGTAATTACTTCTTCTATTTTTTTAAAATCTTCTAAAGGTAAAAAATTATCAATAACTTTCATTTAAATATATTGAAAGGTTAAAGTTTCTACATAATTTAAATGTTTATTATTTTTATTATTTATAAAATATAGTTGTGTACTTGGAAAAATTATATAGTTATTTGTTTTTAATTGATGAGTCCAAGTTCTTCCTTTTCTTCTATTGTCGTCATAGTAAAGAGTAATTTCACAGGTATCGCCATCTGTTTCAACCCCATATAAACATACAAAATCAGCAGAATTTTTTAAATCTACAGGATCTAATTGAAGTAATGGTTTTGTTTTTTCATTTCTTTCAAAATAATTACCCCAGTTTTTCTGTAAAACTAAATGAAGTTTATGGTAAGCTTGCATGTAATCACAAATATAAGTTTTAACTTTGTCAAATTCTCTATTAAAACTATGATTAACATCTTCATAAAAATTTGATAAAGAAGTATTTTTAACTAAGATTGATCTATCTATTTCAAATCCTTTAGGCATTTTTACAGAGCCATAATAAAATGCTATTTCTGATAATAATTTTTTATTCATTTCTTTTAAAATAACTTGGTAAACCTAATGTTGGTCTTTTGTCATAAATGTTTTTTTCTGCACCTTCAGTAGCAGAATTATTATAATGTAGAAAAACTTGAGCACAAGTTTCACCTTCAAAAGGTTCTCTCCAATGTTCTAAATCTATACCTCTATATATCAGCATATCTCCTGGATTTAAAATAATTTTTTTACCTTTTTTATTTATTTGTCCAGATGGTTCTAAATAAATAGGCCAAACATCACCACCTAAATTCATAGTTGTAGATATTTCACAACTAAATCTATCTTTATGTCTATGAAGAACATCTCCTTTTTTATAAATTCTAGCATATGAATAATTAGGATATAATTTTAATTTAGTTTTTTTATTCATAAGGTCATTTAATTTTACTAATAAAGTTTCCATGGCTATGTCTGCATAATGAGAATACGTTCCAGGTATTTGATCATCTGACCAAGTTCCAAACATTGTTTCAAAAGGTGATATATATTTTTCTTTAAATAAGATATCTGCTACATTTCTTTTTATTAAAAAATAATTATAGATAAATATAGCTAAATCTTTTGATATAGCATTTTTTATAACTACATATTTATTTTTTTTAAAACCCATAATTAAAACTTATACCTATTCTTTCTTTTTTATTTAAATTTGGTTCAACATAATGAGTTAAATAAGATGGAAACAATATGCATTTATTTTCTTCTGGTTCTATCATCCAATTTGCTGAGTTATATTGATTAAAGTTATTAACTGAACCATAAAAATCATTTAAATAATTTAAATCATTATTTATAAAAACAATAGATCCTGAATTTTTAGGAATTGAAATGTAATATACTCCTGATACAACAGCTTCTGGATGAACATGTGGTCTATTAAAAGAACCTAAACCATTAACATTATACCAACAATTGTGAAATCTTAATTGTTTTGAAAGACATAAATTTTTCTCTATTTCTTTTACATTTATTGTAATTTTATCAAATAAATCTGTAAAATTTTTTGGAATTGTTTCAAAAGAATTGCTTTGCCAACCTCCATAATTACTTCTAATAATAGAATCATTTTTTAATTTAAAGTTTAAAATTTCTTTTTTATATTTTTTTAAATCTAATTCAAAATAATCTACAGATATATAAGAGTTAAAAATACTAAACATTATTTAAACCCCTTTCCACAATTCCAAATCACAAGTGAATACCTAGTTCCTTCTATAACTGGACATACTCTATGCCACATAAATGATGGAAATACAACTATAGATCCTTGTTCAGATATTTCTGTGCATTTAACCATATTCTTTTTATTAGCCCTTTCAGGACTTCCTTCATAAAATTCTAATTCTCCACCACTGTATGTATTAGGATTAGATAAAGTACAAGTAACAGATAGCTTTCTAATTTTATTGTGTAATTTTAAATTATTTGGATTATCAAAAGGTTTATCAAATGAATCTTGATGCCAATCATAAAACTGACCTTCTGTATATTTAGTAAATTGACAGTCTTCACTATAGTCCCAATCAAAATTCCAACCTGCATTTTTATTTGCTAAACGAACATATGGAAGTATTTCCTTATAAACCCATTGTTCACCGATCCAAACAATGTTGGAATTTCTTTTTTTCTTTAAATCCTTTAATTGTTTTTCAGATAAATTTTTTACATTTTTAAAACTACCTGTAAGTGCTAGTTGATCTTCTTTTTGTTTTCCGTATTGAATTAATTCTTCACAGAATCTTTTAGGTAAAACACCTTTAAAGTACCAGTAGATATTATTTATCTTCATAATGTATAATTTATATTTAATACTAATCTATAAGGCTCTTCACAGTTATTAGTAGATCCAGTATGTTCTATTTCGTTAGGAAATTTAACTAACCTATTTTCTAAACTATTTACAGTAATGCCTTTTTTAAATCTAGTATATCCATTGTTGGTATTTAAATATAATATTGAGGTATATAAATCTTTGGGTTTTTTTAAAAAATCTATATGATAACCATGCTCTACAATATTATCTGTTCTAAATAAAAGATTAACTTTACATTTAAATAATTTTTTAATTTTTAATTTGTTTATTATTGGTTTTATTAAATGAAATAAATAACTTTTGATGTTATTTTCATATAAGATATGAAACATCTGAACATATTTATCTGGTTTTGGATATTCTATAATTGATTTTTGTAAATAAAAAGGAGTATTGTTGTGTGTAAACACTTCTGTTAATTTATTAAAATCTTCTTTATTTAAAAAGTTATCCTGTATTTCTATCATTTAAATAAATGTTGCAACTAATACTATTCTTTTACCTATTTTAGGGTTATAATTAAAATGTTCTAGATTACCAAAACATACACCTTTATATTGCTTTGGTTTTATTTCTTTAAATATTTTTTTATTACTCATGATAACAGTTTTAGATTCTTTATCTTTAATATCATTGATATAGATTATTATTTGTTTGTGGTCATATTCATGATCTGTATGTATTCCACTTTTTTCAAAACCATTAGGGTAAGTAATATTGTAAGCTATTCTTAAAAAGAAAAAAGGAGATATGTTTATTGCTTTTAAAAATTCTAATAAAAGTTTTACAGTAGATTCATAAAATGGAGATGTTACAGTTTCAGTAATATTTCTATCTTCAGGTCTAGGTAAGACCAGATGATTAAATACACCATCTTTTACTTCTTTTCCTAAAGAGCCTGTTGAAGGTATAATATAAAAAGGAAACTTATCTCCTAAAACAATATTGTCTATGAAGTCTTTACTTTCTTTTGACAAGAAGTTATTATGTTCTTTAAAAAAATTCATACTTTATTAAGGTCTATATAACATTATATAAAATATAATCAATACTATAGAATTAGCTGTCTTGTTTCCATACTTTAGGTTTTTCTTTAAAAGAAAAATTCGCAGCAATAGATACTCTGTAGCCTTTGCATTTAAATGGATTTACAGCATGACTTAAATTAGCTGGAAATATAAAAAAATCACCCACCGTGGGTAAATAACCTTTTTCGGTTATGTGGCCAGCTCTTGGTACATTATTATAAAATAATATTCCTCCTGGACCTATACCATTACCTTTAAAGTTTTCATTTTCTTTAACTAAACCTTTGGGTATTTCTGTAAACAATACAGAAGATAAATTACAGTTTGCGTGATGATGAATAGGATTACTTTCACCTGCAACCATTTTATTTACCCAAGCTTTTTCTGTTTTTATAGATGGACATTTTTCTGCATAATAAATTTCAAACGCATCTTGATAAGCTTTTAAATAAGGTAAAACTATTTCATGGTATTTTTTTAAATTTATTTTATTTTGAGAATCAATAAGACCAACTAAAGTATTAGAAAAATCATTATTTTCATTTTCTAGTTTTCTAAGCTCTTTTATGTCTTCTTTTTTTAATTTAGTTAAAAATAATAAAGGTCCCCAATAAGGATATCCGAATTCTATATTCATATTTTATTGAAGTTTTTATAACATTATATATAATATAATCAATATTATGAAATTTGAAGAAAGACTTACTAATATAAAATTAGCTAGTAAAGAACAAAAACTTAAAGAATTTTGGGATGTTGAAGGTATTATTAAAGGGGTAAGTAATCAGATCTTAAAGTTTGATACTCGTCCAATTCAAAAAAATAAAAAAATAGGACATTTTAAATCTAAAGCTGATAAAATGGTTTTTGATTTTAAAGATCAATGGATCATAGTAGATGTCCCAGAAATGTCTAAATATGTCAAAGATAATCATCTAAAAGATATTCATTTACAAGATTTGCTATCTAAGTTAGATTGGAATATAATACTACCAAAATAATAAAAAGCATATATAATGAGGTGCTATGCTTCAGAAACTACAATTTAAACCAGGTTTTAATAAACAAATAACACAATCAGGAGCTGAGTCTCAATGGACTGATGGTGATTTTGTTCGATTTAGATATGGACTTCCAGAAAAAATAGGCGGTTGGGAACAACTAACTATTGACAATAGCACTCTTCCCGGTGCAGCAAGAGCACAGCATGTGTGGACATCTTTAGCTGGTGAAAAGTATGCAGCAATTGGAACATCACAAGGTTTGTTTTTATATTATGGTGAAAAGTTTTATGACATTACACCTTTAGATACAGCTATTACTGGAGCTGATTTTGATGCTACAACTGGTTCTCCAACAGTTACTGTAAACAAAACTTCTCATGGATTAAGCGTTGGACGATATATTACTTTTTCATCAGTTACTGTTCCAACAGGATCAGGTTACGCAACAACAGATTTTACAGATAACACATTTGAAATTCACAATGTAACTGCAAATGCATTTGATATTACAATGCCATCTAACTCTGCAGCCACAACTTCAGGAACAGGTTCAGCACAAATAGATCCTTACGTAGTTGTTGGTCCAACCTTTCAGACTGCTGGTTATGGGTGGGGAACATACCTATGGGGTGATTCAACATGGGGAACAGCTAGAACTGTAAGTGACGTGATTCTGGATCCAGGCCTCTGGAGTCTTGACAACTTTGGTCAAATACTAATTGCAACTATTAGAGATGGTAGAACATTTACTTGGGATGCAGGAGCATCTAATCCAAGAGATAATAGAGCAGCAGTTATGTCAGGCGCACCAACTGCATCAAGATTAACTTTAGTATCGGATAGAGATAGACACTTATTTCACTTTGGAACTGAAACAACAATTGGAGATCCAACAACTCAAGATCCAATGTTTATAAGATTCTCAAACCAAGAAGATTATAATACCTATCAACCAACAGCAACTAATACTGCAGGTACATTTAGACTGGATACAGGAAATAAAATTGTAGCTGCCATTCAAGGTAAAGATTATGTGTTTGTATTAACCGATAGCGCAGCATATGTAATTCAATTTGTTGGTCCACCATTTACATTTAGTGTCAGACAAGTTGGAACTAACTGTGGATGTATTGGACTAAATGCAGTTAGCTATTCTAATGGTATGATATTTTGGATGTCAGGTGAAGGTGGATTTTTTGCATTTGATGGTACCGTAAAAGCATTACCTTGTTTAGTAGAAGATTTTGTATTTACAACAACAGGAGATAATTTAGGAATTAACTACGATGCTAATGAAATTATATATGGTGAACACAATACTTTATATAATGAAGTTACTTGGTTTTATCCAAAAGCTGGAAGTATACAAATTGATAGATGTGTTACTTATAACTACGGAGAAAACTGTTGGACAACTGGATCATTAGCTAGAACATCTTATGCAGATACAGGTGTATTTAGTGTACCCTATGCAACTGAATATAATTCAACAGCTACACCTAATTTTAGTATTCAAGGAATTACAAATTTATATGGAGCATCAACTTACTATGCTCATGAAACCGGAACTGATCAAGTTAATTCATCAGGTACAACTTCTATTAATGCATATATTCAATCTGGTGATTTTGATATTGCTGCAAGACGAAGTGCGTTAGGAGGCACAACTGGACTAGCTGATCTTAGAGGTGATGGTGAATTTATTATGTCTATGAAACGTTTTGTACCAGACTTTCAGGTATTAACCGGTAATTCAAAAGTCACATTATTATTAAATGATTATCCAAGCAACACAGCAGCTAGCTCAAGTCTTGGTCCCTTTACAATTACATCATCTACTGATAAAGTGGATACTAGAGCAAGAGGAAGATTGCTTTCAATAAAAATAGAAAATGATGCCGTAGGTGAAACTTGGCGTTATGGAACATTAAGAGTAGATATAAAACCGGATGGTAGAAGATAATGGCATACACAACACAATACGGATTACCACAAAACGTAGTTAATTATTTAAATCAACAATTACCTACTGCAGATATTTATGGTGGTATTACATCTGTACCTTTTACATTCGATGATGTTGCAGCTGAACAACAAATCGAGTCTCAGGCAGCAACGGGTTTAACACCTGAACAATTATTATTATTACAAAGACAAAATACTGGTGGTGATGGACCAAAAGGTGGAGGAGATTTTGGTAATTTAGACATGGATACAGCTAAAGAATTTAATATAAATGGTAATATTGTTACAGGTTATAAAAATTTAAATACAGGTTTATATCAAGACATATCAGGATTAAATATTCAAAACTTAGGTGGCAACACTATTTATGGCGGAATATTAGATAAGTTAAGTGAAAAAATGGGTTTTAAAAGAAGTGAACCAACTTACCCAGGTTTATTTGATATGGTAAGTCCTAAAGCATTAATTAAAAATCCAGGTATGTTTAAAAGTTTCTTTGCGAGACAAGATGTTGCAAAACAAAAAGCTATACAAGATGCAGTAGATAAAGCTAATCTAGAAGCAGCTAGAGAAGTACAAACAATGCAACAAGCTGCTGCTAATAAAGCTGCTGCTGAAAGAGGTGATAGAAGAGGTGGTTATCAATCTTCATGGGGAGGCGGTGGAGGAGCTAAAGGAGATACCAGTGGATTTATGGGTGGATCAGGCAAAGCATCAGAGATGGGAAGTTTCTAATGGCTAAAGTAGTTGCATACATACCAGAACCAAAACAAGAATACGATGTCGAAAACCAAAGACAAATTATTGAATCTTTGACTACATTAAAAAATGAATTAAACTTTGGTTATCAAAAAGATTTAAAGGATGAACAAGATACATTTAACTGGTTTATATCATGACAATACAATATAAAAATCAAGGTTTTAATTTAACAACTACAAACTTAACAACTATACTAACTATCAATACTAGTTCTGTAGCATTAGTAAAAAGTATTAGTCTTACAAATGAACATAGTAGTAATAATTTAACTGAGATGTATTTACATGATTCTTCTGCATCTGCGGATTATGAATTTTTTCACAAAGATTTAACTGCAGACACAACAGAACAGGCTGCAGGTCAAGTTTTAAATTTAGAAGCAGGAGATAGTATAAAAGTCCAAACAGAGGTTGCAAATGTTGTAAAAGGTGTTATAAGTTATGCATTAATAGACAGATCACAGGAAAACGGATAATGGCACACGACGAAGATATATTAAAAATTAATTGTACAACTCATGTTGTTATTAAAAATAAATTAACTAATAAAGTATATAAAGACGAAGCAGAAAGAGATGCGGATATCAACGACCCTAACACAGCTACAACTGCAGATCATATACAACAAGATCTAACAGTTGAAGTATCACCAAAAGGTCTTGAAGCGCTAAAGAAAGTAATGAGCAAGAATGACAAAAAATCCTAGAGGCGGAACAGAATTACAATTTGAA
>Ga0222719_10005358_pt1 | contig 11075 bp, 13 predicted proteins | sample C33_34DmetaG_FD_165039 | JGI IMG/M metagenome (GOLD analysis project Ga0222719, IMG submission 165039) | Estuarine water microbial communities from San Francisco Bay, California, United States - C33_34D | ecosystem: Environmental > Aquatic > Marine > Unclassified | place: USA: California...
CATCACAGCACATGAGTTTGTGGCAAAAATGAGGATGTTCCTTGACAAACTTGTTGAACACAAGAAAATGGTGTGCTATAGAATCACCAGGATGAAACTGGGATTCAGATCCATGGACTTACCAGAGTTTAGGATTGACATGGAGTTTGAAAACATGCAACAACTTGACGACGCCATGACCATAACCATCGCTGACAAAGATGTTGATAAAGTACATGTGGGATTCAACCAATATGTAGATGTTGACACAATACAGCATTTCCTTTACCGGGATTTCCCAGATGATCTAAATAAACCAAAGTTGACTGAAGAAGAAAAATCATATACAATAGATGAAGTAGTCAAGGCAACAAAAAATATTGATCCTGATTTATGGAAGTAAAAATTAAAGATCTTGCATATGTTATAGAAAATCATGTGGATGAAAAAGACTGTGGTTTTTTTATTGAAACTTACAATAAATTCCAAGAGCTGGCAGGTATTGAAGGTAGTTACAAATATGATTCAAAAACACGCGAAGATGACAATTTCCTTTGTCTTAACCTAGACAAGGTTTGCAAAGAAGATCCAGAACTGCAGATAGCACGTGATCTTGCATGGAAGTATATTAAACTAGCAGTAGGAAAATACGTCAAATTTGTAAACAAAGAAATATGTACAACTTTTAATGATCTAAATATTTGTAATACCCATAATATTAGAATTATGAAATATAGCAAAGGACAATCTATAAAAGATCACACAGACCTTGATAAGCACAACCGAGCATCATGTACATTAAATCTAAATAACGAATATACTGGTGGAAAATTTCAATTTTTTAGTGGTAGACACAATATATCTTTACACACAGGTGACGCTTTGGTATTTCCAGCGGAACCAATATGGATACATGGTACTGAACCAATTAACACAGGTACACGATATTCTATCAATTGTTTTTTACATGGGTAGACTGATAGTGGTAATACGTATATTATAAACTATGGACAAAGTAGAAAAAAAATATTACTATTCAGAGATATTTCACAGCATACAGGGTGAAGGACAATACACGGGCACACCAACTGCTTGGATAAGATTCTTCTTATGCAATTTACAGTGTAGTGGTTTTGGACAAGACGATCCAACTAACCCAGATACATATGATCTGCCATTTGAAGACTTTGATGTTGATAGTGTAAAAAGAGTTGAAGATTTACCTGTATGGGAAAAAGGTTGTGATTCTAGTTACACTTGGGCAAAGAAATTCAAGAAACTGATGGGACACGAAACACCTACTGTACTAGCAAACAAGATCGTGGATATATTAAAGACAGATACAAATCAAAATGGATTGTTCTTACATCCAAACTCCAGACAACACCAACACTTATGTTTCACAGGCGGAGAGCCACTAATGATTACAGGACAAGCCGCGAGCATGGGCATATACAGAGAACTTGAAAGGCAAGCAAACCTGCCAAGTTCGATGACATTTGAGACAAACGGAACCCAAAAACTTACTGAGCCATTCAAACAATGGATCAAAGGCATTCCAGAAGAGATATTTTTCAGTGTTAGTCCAAAACTGTTCACTGTGTCAGGAGAGAAGACTGCAAAGGCAATCAAACCCGAGAACGTCAAAGAGTATGCAGAATGTTCAAACAGAGGACAATTGAAATTCGTTGTTGGCGATGACAGACGACAGTGGGAAGAACTTGAGAACACTGTGAGGAAATTCAGAGAGGCAGGCGTAGATTGGCCTGTATGGATAATGCCCACTGGTGCAAGAGAAGAAGAACAGACTGCCACCGCTGGTAAAGTGGCAGAAGAGGCATTCAGGAGAGGCTACAATGTTTCCGCTAGGGTACATGTTTATCTATTTGGTAATGCGATTGGCACCTAACACTAGACTTAAATATAAAAATAAGGTATAATGTTATTATGAAGGTAAAAAAAACAGCAAAGACAACTATCAAGAAAAAAATAAAAAAAGGTTCTAAGAAAAGCGAAGAGCCAATTGTAAAGGTTCTTAACTTGAATGTGAATCCTGAGAATCCTAGGAACGGATTCTTTGAACTGGACTGGAATGACGAGTTCGTGAACATGTTGAAGCAGTCAGGGTACCAAGGTGAGAGCGAGGAAGAGATCGTAGACAGATGGTTCCAGACACTGTGTCAGACTATTGGCAACGAGCAAGGCTTAGACGTTAATGCTTCAGGTTATGTAAAGATGACTAGAAGAGACGACGGCAAGACCGAAGTTAGTTAATTTTTCCATAAATTTCTTAAACTTAAATACCTTAATGTATTCCTTGGAGACACTATCGGAGATTAACTTTGAGCTGAGTAGCCATTGTAACTCTAAATGTCCTCAATGTCCTCGTTACGATATGCTTGGTCGTGTACACAAAGATCTCAATGTCACACACCTTGACGTAAACGTCATAAAAAAATTACCCATAAAAAAAATGAGAAATTTAAAAAAAGTTTCATTCTGTGGTAACTTTGGTGATCCACTAATGCACCCAGACTTAAATGAAATTGTCAATATTTTTCAAAATAAAGAAATATTGATTAGCACCAATGCTTCTCTCAGGAGCCGGCAGTGGTGGAGTGAATTAGGAACAAATAAAAATGTATCCGTAACCTTCTGCATAGATGGGATAGGAAAAACGCATGAACTCTACAGGAGGAACACGTCCTACGATAAGATAATCGAAAACGCTAAAGCATTCATAGATGCCGGTGGAACGGCTAGTTGGCAATTTATTGTGTTCAAGCACAACGAACACCAACTCAACGAAGCAAAAAAATTAAGCGAGGAGATGGGATTTAAAGAAATTAAAATCATGTACTCGGACAGATTTGACACCAACAATAAGTGGAAGGTGTATGACAACAATGAGTATCTGTACGATCTGGAAAAGTCGTCACATCAGACAACTCTGAGGGAATCACTAGATGTACCCGAGGGGGAGAAATACTGGAAATCGTTGAATGAAAATAAAGGAGCAATATCCTGTGTCTGGAGTGAAGCGAGAAGACTGTACATACACAGCGATGGCACCGTGTATCCTTGTTGTATGATAGGCTCTGTACAGTCAGGAAAGAATATCGAAAAAGTCCTGTTAAAAAAATTAGTCAGAGATTTCAAACAAATAGATCTGCATCATGGCAACCTGGCACAGATTTTAATGTCAGACGTTTTCCAAAGAGCTCTCCCTGACAGTTTTAAAGGCGATCCATTCTCTCATCCTATCTGCATCGAATGGTGCAACAAAGCCACAGGAAAATATCTTAAACAGAATTTAAACTCTGTAAATGTATCATAAACAACCATGCAAGAACTTTATAAAACTATAGGATTTTTTGGAGATAGTTTTTGTGCATCCACCGATAACAACAGTTGGACTACTATACTTGCTAAAAAATTAAACTGTGATATCAAAAATATTGGTGTTGGTGGGTCATCCATATGGAAAGCAATTTTAGATTTTGATAAGTGCAGGAATTCTAATTCTATACCCGATATCAATATTTTTTGCTGGACCAATCCCCAGCGTTTATACCATCCAACAAAACCAACCAACTTATCAAGTATAATGAAAGAAGAGTCATCTTTAGCAGATGCTGTTCGGAAATATTATGCTTATCTATATTTTGAAGATAAAGAAAATTTGAATTACAAATTTACTCTGGAATATTTTGAAAACTATGTATTAAAAAATATAAAAGATAAAAAATGCTATCAGATATTTTCAATAAATACAAAAGATTGTAACACAGACTCCCTAGAAGTAGATCTAAATTATAATTTTATAAACGATTTCAGTCTTCTCCAATTCAGTGAATACACCATTAAAAATCATCTTAATCAGCAGGGGCATATCAAAACGTTAGTTAATCACATGTCTATAGATAAAAATGAACAATTAGCAGACTACTTCTTCCAACGAATCACCAGTAGACCTTTAGATATTTAAATGTTATAATAATAGTATGACACACATACTAGTAGACACAGCAAACACGTTCTTCAGGGCTAGACACGTAATCAGAGGTGATACTTCTGAAAAGGTCGGCATGGCCATACACATCATGATAAACTCTATAAAGAAGGCATGGCAGGACTTCGGTGGGACACACGTGGTTTTTTGTTTAGAGGGCAGATCATTCAGGAAAGACATGTACGCACCCTACAAGAGGAATCGTAAGGAAATGGCAGATGCCATGACTGAGAAAGAAAAAGAAGAAAATGAGGTGTTCTGGGAAGTGTATGACGACTTCGTTGAGTTCGTCAAGACCAAAACAAATTGCACAGTGTTAAGGAATGGCAGGACCGAAGCAGATGATCTCATAGCACGTTGGATAGACAAACATCCGGATCAGGAACACGTGATCATAAGCACAGACAAGGATCTAAATCAATTGATCACACCCAAAGTAAAACAATATAACGGTGTCAACGAAACAACCATAACACACGAGGGCTGGTTTGATTCAAACGGTAAGCCCGTGATAGACAAGAAGTTGAAAGCACCCAAGCCTGCTCCAGACACGGAGTGGCTCATATTTGAGAAATCAATGAGGGGTGACCCCAGTGATAACATATTCTCAGCATACCCAGGTGTGCGTACAAAGGGCACCAAGAACAAGATAGGATTACAAGAAGCATTCGCTGATCGAAAAGAGAAAGGATACACATGGAACAACCTGATGTTGAGCAAATGGGTTGATCATGAGGGCAACGAACACAGGGTCATGGAGGACTACGAGAGGAACAGGGCATTGGTTGATCTACACGCACAACCGGAGGCCATCGTGGAAGAACTTGATCAAACAATCTCACAGGCCATAGCGGAGAACAAGAGCATAGATCAGGTCGGAATCAGATTCATGAGGTTCTGTGGCAAGTACGATTTAAATAGGATTAGTGAGCAGGCACAACTGTACGTTGAGCCTTTTAATGCGAGGTTAGAATCATGACAGTGAGAGCCAAGACCCTAGTCAAAGATAAATTTTGGATAGTCGAGCAAAACGGCCAGAAACTAGGTACCCTACAGAAACAGGCGGACAACGGTTGGATCTTCCTCAGCAAACAGCAAAGCAAAGAAGTGTTCCACACACAGGAGAGCCTGTTCACAAAATTTGGATTTGGAATTTTTGACGAATCAAACATCAAGAAACCCGACGAAGAAGTGCAAGTGGACAACTTTGATGTACACAGTTTCCCTTGTAGCACACACCCGTATAATCCAATGTTTGATGTGAAAAATCAACTTCCGGTTTATACTAAAACACCAAAAAGCAAAAGCCAATTCTGTGCAGGGTATTACATAATCTGTTTTGAAAAGGGATGGCGTAAAGCATACTGCCCAAAAATGATCACACTTTCGAGATACAAATACAAAGGACCAATCAAGACCAAACTAGAAATGCAACAGGTACTAAATGACGCAGTCAAACAATTCCAAGATACAAACTAGACCCATAGAAGATCTCATAGGCAGGATCAGGACCCTACGCCAGAAGGGCGAGAGACAGATCGTGATACCGGCCCGGGAAGCGGATCAACTAGCGGATTCGTTGACGCAGGTGATGACCCGCATGGTAACAATACAGGAAGAGATCATCGAGGCACTGAAGACAGCCAGAGAAGCACAGACGGTCAACATCGAGATGGACGGTGGCGACTTCTCTAAAAACAAGTAGATATTATCATATTACACATATCTGTGTTAAAAGCAGATCTTACAGGATGTCCACCGTGCCCTACTGGGTAATTAGATCTAAAATCTGTGAAATCTTTTAAAAGAATTTTGCATTCAAAAGAGTCGGAAATTGGTATTGCTTTTTCTCCAGGGAAAATATAAAAATTCTTTATCAGATTTTTTGTAGACAACTTATGCAGTCTATTCAAAACTTTCCAATAATGTTTTTCAATGTATCCTTCGGACATTGCCCTATGTTTGTATATCCCATGTACTCTATCAATTTTTTCTCGGAAGTGTTCTCTGGCAAACCCAAAAGTACTTTTACTGTCAGCATGGGATGGCAACACCGGGATCCTGCCATGTTCTTCATCAAATCGTATGTGCATCCTTCCCATGTATGGCAATTGATGTATTGTTAGAATCTTTTTATCCTTGTCCACGTTTTTTAAAAATTCCGAGTACGTTATCAACGAATGGCCTATGGATGCTCCGATCATGGATAGATTTGAGACAGGAATGTTCAATTTTTTCTGTAAAAGTGCAGGCCAACTGTTCTGTCGTTCTAACTTTAACCAGTGGCTGTTTGATATATCCTCGAGGTCATTGATTTTTATTGACTTCAACCCTAGGGTCTTCATGGCCCATTTCCACATCGCTATTCTTCGTTCGTCATCTGTGTCCCATTTAAGAAGTAAATGATCATTCATTTCCATTCCACAGGAGAAAGAACATCCGGTCACTACTACTTCGTCGTATGGTGAATCTAGCATACTCATATGTTCATATTTAAATACCTATGAGTCTGCTGAAAATATTTCCAATACTACCTAGCGTTAACTTTTTTGGTAAATATACATAATATTATGAGTAGGCCCAAACCAACGGTGTTATTACAACACAGCAACAAGACCACCTTCAAGATGGATGAGGTCCTAGCGGCCGAGGGCATCTGGGCTGTTTTCTATGACGGCAAACCGATCAATCTCAAGAGCTCAAGCCTGGTGGCCAACTATCCTGGACCCAAGTACAAGAAAGTGTCATTCTCCAACCCAGGACACGCAGAGAACCTGGCCAAGAAAATGAACGCACAACACGGCACAGACAAGTTTGGTGTTTACCTTTTAAAATCCGGCGACAAATTCACTAGATAATTAATTGTATGGATCGCAAGACTGCATACACCCGGACCTTCCTCGAATTGCTCGAACAACCAACCCACGACGAGAGCATAAAGACCAACTACTACACTTGGTGGCAGAACGTGAGGGAAAGTTACCAAGCACGATCACTGAGATTGACCAAACCCGGTTTGGAGATGTTGGAGGGACTTGACATCAAGACCTATGACATCAAATTCCCTGCCAAAGTCATATTCACACCACAGACATACCTATGGTTGGACGAGTTCGTTGACTGTCCCTACTACGTGGACAAGAAGAAGATCATCGTGACCATGGAAAAAATGGCTTTACAACTCATGCTGTTTGCTGGTGATATAACCAAGTACGGTTTGGCACGAGCAATGAGTAAGATGGAAGAACAAAAGGATGAGTAAGATCTACTGTAATCATATCAATAAAGGTATGTTTGTGTCGCACCATGGTGTATCTCTTTGTTGTATGAATCATGACAAGCATAAAAATTTTAAACCTTCAGAATTTTGGTCAGGTGACATAAGGAAAGATGCACTTAAAAACATGGATGCTGAACAACAAGTAAAAGGTTGTGATGGATGCTATCTAACCGAAAGCAAAAAGTTAGCAAGTTCGAGAACATTCGCTAACGGATACAATGCACTACCTGTAAAAAAGTTTCCAACAATGATAGATTTAGATTTTTCAAACTTTTGCAATCTAAAATGTGTAATGTGCAACACTACAAGAAGTTCAGAATGGGCCAAGGATATAGGATTGCCTACATCTAGTGTATCCCAAGACTTGATAGATGACCTAGCAAATATATCAGACGACTTACAACATATCACAATACAGGGCGGGGAACCAACGATAATTAAAGAATACGAGTATTATTTTTCATTGTTGAAAAATAAAGATCTGTCTAAAAATATTGATTTGCAGATAATAACAAATGCCACGAATGTAAACAAACAATTCTATGATCTGTTGACAGAATTTAAGAGTGTAAGATTAAGCATAAGCATAGACGCATATGGATTAGCAAATGATTATATCAGATGGCCTAGTAAATTCACACAGATCAACAAAAATCTAATTAAAATCAGTAATTTGCCAAAAAATGTACATGTTGAATTGTTGAATTCATTGAACATACTGTCGATGTTTAATTTTGATCACTTCCTGAAATGGTGTAAGGACATAGAACACCAATTCAAAGACAAGGGTAAAAAATTTAAAATCGTACCAATGAAGGTACAAACTCCAAAAAAGTACAGTCCATTCCTTGCTCCCTTTAAATTGAAAGAAAAATTTACAAATGATGTAAAAAATTTTATGAAAGAGGAAAATCTTACGCATAATAGTAATTGGAAAACGGAAATGATGCTTATATTAAAGCAACTCAATACTACACCTGTTGATGAAGAGTCTATACGAAGTTTGAAAGAAACAATCAAAGATTTAGATCATAAAAGAAACAAAAAAATTACGGATTATATCCCAGATATCTACGAATACATTTAAAAAAAGCCAATAAAATTGCGGTAATCACATAAACAAATGCAAAATATAGTTTTAGTACAGACACACGATTTGATTGTAAACCGATACTTGCCTCTTGCTGTGGGTAATATTTGGCTGTATGCCCAAAAAAGTGAAAAAGTAAAAAACAACTATTGTGTCCGGGACGTCATCATCGACAAAGTTGATACAGAAAAATATTTGGCAGACATGGAATTTGTACCAGATATATTTGCATTCAGTGTGTATGTTTGGAACTGGAAACACACAAAAGAATTCGCCAAATCCATCAAGAAACGTTTTCCCAAGTGCAAAGTAATAGTAGGAGGACCGCAGATACCAAAGAACGATCAAAATTTTTTCAAAGATAATGATTACTTTGATATTGCTGTGCTGGGGGAAGGTGAGGTAGCATTCAGGCACATATTAGAAAATGACTGCAAACCCTTAGAACATCCAAATGTTTTCTATAAAGGAATGCAGTTGCCAAAAAGCATAGAAAGGGTACAGATACTTGATAACATTCCATCGCCTATACTTTCTGGATTCTATGACGGCATAATTGAAAAATATAATAAAAAATATAAAGATGTAAAATGGGGCGTGATCTACGAAACCATGCGAGGCTGTCCTTATCATTGTTCGTTTTGTGATATAGGCGATTCGTACTACAACAAGGCCAAGCAGTTTGACATTTCCAGAGTTTATAAAGAAATAGACTGGATGAGTAAAAACAAAATAGAGTACGTGTCAGTAGCAGACTCGAACTGGGGAATATTCGAACGTGACCTTGATATATCCAAATATGTAATATTGAAAAAATTGACGCATGGTTATCCCAAACATTGGGACGTTACATTTGCCAAAAACAATTACGAAAGAGTATTTCAGATCGCACTGCACGACAAACTCAAAGATAGTAAAATTTTTAAGGGTGTGACATTTGCATACCAGAGCACCGACGTGGACGTGTTGCAGGCCATTGACAGGTTTAACATAGATGGCAAAAAATCTAAAGAGCTGATGGCCAAGTTTGCTCAAAATGAGATAGCAATGTATTCTGAACTGGTGTTCCCACTGCCAATGGACACAATAGACACACTCAAACACAGTATAGAAGATGTGCTCAACTACGGCCAGAAGTGTTTCCTAATGGTTCACCCTACGGCAGTCACGCCCAACGCTAGTCTAAACTACAAAAAAACAAAAGAGAAGTATGGGATAAAAGTAAGGACAATAGGGGTCGACACATTTGCTGTGATCAGTGACATTGAAAAAGATTATGAGGACAGTCATGAAATGATCGTGTCAACAAACACCCTTTCAGAATCCCAACACGTTGAGGCATACTGTTTCGCGTGGGCAATGATCACTATGTACTACTACGGCTGGGCACATTATATAATTGAATATCTCGTCAAAAAGAAACAGAAAAAGTACACAGAGATCGTACAGGATATAATCGACTTTGCTTTGAAAGATAAAAACAATATTTTCTACAAAGAATATGTGGAGACAAAAAAACACATCGCACAAGTTTTAAAAAATGAAACTGGGTGGAACAGAGACACATTCGAAGGTATGAATCTAATGCTTGAGCCAAAGGCCGCTAGTTCATCAATTTTCCTAAGTGAAAAACATGATCTTTTCAACTTCCTCAAAAAATTCCTGACAGATGCTGGCATTTCTAAAAGCATAACTCAACAATTGATCACTTTCAGCGAAAATGCATGTTTTGATTTTAGGAAAACTTATCCAATACAACAAAAATTTGACCAAACATTAGTAAAAGATCTCTGTGGTTTAGATACAGATGCTGTGATATTTGATCACTATGATAAGGATACCAAATTTACCATGGAGGAATTTTGTAGAAAAGCCTACCATTGGCAGAGAAAAAACCAATATTGGAAATGTAAACTTCAAAAAAGTCAATAAAATAGCGACTTTTAAGTCACATTTACCAGGTTGACGCATAACACATTCCTGCTATAATCGTATTATAAACATTTTAAACAGGAGTGTACAAAATGGCAAGAGCAAACAAAAACAAAGAAGCCGCAATAGGCTCACAAAACAGAACAGTCTCACCCAACGAGGCGAAATCAGCATTAACACATTGTATCAAATTACAGAGACCCATAATGATGTGGGGTGCACCAGGTATTGGTAAATCAGACATCGTGAAACAGATCGCAGACTCTGAGGGCAGAGAAGTGATCGACATCAGACTTCCTTTATGGGAACCCACAGACATAAAAGGTATTCCGTATTACAACGCAAAAGAGAACAACATGGTTTGGGCAAGTCCGGCAGAACTGCCAACTGATCCCAAGTCTAAAGCAATAGTTTTCTTAGACGAGTTGAACTCGGCGGCACCGGCAGTACAGGCGGCGGCTTATCAATTGATTCTAAACAGAAGAGTAGGACAGTATCACCTACCAGAAGGCGTTTCGATCGTGGCGGCTGGTAACAGAGACAGTGACAAGGGTGTCACTTACAGGATGCCGGCTCCATTGGCAAACAGATTCGTCCACGTAGAGTTAAGAGTGGATTTCGAAGACTGGATGGAATGGGCAACCAACCAACACGTACACGCAGATGTCGTAGGATACTGCACGTTCGCCAAACAAGATTTATACGATTTTGATCCTAGAGGCAGTTCTAGATCATTCGCAACTCCAAGATCATGGAGTTTCGTATCCCAACTTCTATCAGAT
>Ga0222719_10005360_pt1 | contig 11074 bp, 14 predicted proteins | sample C33_34DmetaG_FD_165039 | JGI IMG/M metagenome (GOLD analysis project Ga0222719, IMG submission 165039) | Estuarine water microbial communities from San Francisco Bay, California, United States - C33_34D | ecosystem: Environmental > Aquatic > Marine > Unclassified | place: USA: California...
AATACCGCCTTTAAGCTATGTTCTGGCTACGACCGATTTCGTACATATTTGTGCCGTCAGACACAAATACAAAGATGTCTCTTGCATCCGCTGTTGCAGTGACCACTGGCGCGGTTGCTCCTGCAAACTTAAACACGCTGTCCCAAGACATAGTGTACCCACCTGTGCTGTCTTGAATTACCGTGATGACGTAACACGCACCGTCAACCATATTGGTAGGCGCAGCCATTGTGCGATTGTCTGTGATTGTCACGCTAGTCACTTGGTTTGCCGAAGCATCCCAGCTAATGCTTGCGGCGTCTGTCAGCGTTGTCGCATCGAAGTTCTGCGTCTTGGTGAACTCCTGCGCCAATGACAGGCCAGCAATCGTGGCGTCAGCGTCGGGTGCGGTTAGGACGCGGGTGGTGGCAGTTGTGATGTTGCCAGCGTCAATGCGTACAGCCTTAGTAAGGTCAGCCGGATCAGCCACAGTAAATGTATCGGCAAGAGGCTGCGTTCCGGCGTTCATCTTTGCCAGCAACGACATCATTGACCGCAGTGAATTGTTGATGGAGCTTGGAACCATAGTGCCTTCGCCAAGGTCGATCGACTCAATATCAACATTGTTTGACGCTACCGTGTCAAAATCCGTGATTGCATTTTTAGCCATTACTTTTTTCTCCTAAGCCGTAGCTTATTTATAACACACAACACCAGCCGCGTCAGGGGTGGTTAGCGCACAAGTATATATCGTCCGTTATCTGTTTTGGCGTATGTCAAACGCTCTCCCAGCCGATTCGTCACAGTCTCATACCCGACGATGTTGCCGCCAGCCGCCATATCTTCAAGGCTGGAGGCTTGGGCGGAGCTGATGGGCGAAGGCACCTGCTGGGATAGTAGGCCACCCGCTGCTGGTGAGCGCATAGCTACGCCAGCAGGCGGCAACCCCTTGCGTAAGGCTGCCTGACCGAGAGGCGTGTAAAGAGAAGCCCCCAAAGCGCCGCCTATAGCGCTTGTAAGGGGGAATCCAAATTGCCCGCCGGTAAGACCTGACAGCAACGCTGTACTTGCAATGCCCCTTGTGGCCGTTCCGCTGTCTGGCAACTTTGGCCCCAGAACATCCCTGCCAGCTCGGCCAAACTGTTGCATAGCCGCCTCGCCGCGAGCAAGTTTTGTGCCTTCTCTGCGGCCTTCTCGCGTGATTGCCCGCTGCAATTGAGCTGGACTAAACACACCTTCAGTCGCCTCAGCGGCTATTGTCGCGGTTTTGATTGGAACAATCCTGCTGTATGCAGCGTCAATACTCTTTAGCTGAGATGCAGCGTCAGGAGCCTCTTTGGCTAAAGCGTCAGTAATGTCAGACACAACTTCATTTAAAGCCTCTCCGAGGTTTTTTTGATACTTGTCCTGAGAAGTTATAAAGTCATACCCTTCTTTTCTGATGGCAGATTGAGCCGCCTTAAAATCTTGGCCAGTTAGCTTGCCATCCTTTACCCTTGGCTTCAGCTCGCGGTTCAAAATATTTTTTAATTCTTTTAGCTCTGTCGGCTGCAATCCGGCTCCAAACTTTTTAACCAGTCCGTCTACGGTTTGAGAATACGGCACACCAGAAAACCCAAGCGCTTTTTGGTAGGCGTTACCTATCTGGTCTATTGCGGCAGAAAACGCCTCGCTGCCCTTCAGGCTCATTGGGATTTGCACGCCCATAGGCTTTAACGCTTCGTTTATTGAAGCTGGCCCAAATTTTTCGACAGCTCTGGTTTGGGCTGTCCTGATTGTGTCGCCAACCAAAGGAACACTAGAAATAGCTTCCTCAAATCTTTTTGCGCCGCCACCTATTGATTGCCCAATAGTTAGGGGGATGCCCTTAGACATTAAATCTTTAGCCCTCTCACTAACCACTGGCGCTACCTTAGCAAGGCCAGCCCCAAGCATACCACCGGCAGCCGCGTCAACCGGCACGTCAGACATTTCTTCTGCTGCGCCTGCACCGTAGAGCGCCCCGCCTGCACCAGCTTGCTTCACAGCACCTTTTATCCCAAGGCGAGCAAGCAGGCCCGCCAGACCAACGCCAGATGGAACGCTGGCAGCTATCTCTGTGCCGTAAGCCTCAACAGGAAAGTTAGACCGAAATTTCTCTAAACCAGCGCGGATTTTGTCACGCTCTTGCTTATAAGTTTCCTCACCAATTAAGCTACGAACAAAAGCCTCAGCCTCATCAGCGGTTCCAAATGAGATGCCCTGAAGCGCAGACCGGCCAAGCCCAGCAAAGTATTCTGGTGTAAAGCGTTCAGCGGTCGGCGCGGTTGATTTAGTGGCGCTGGGCTGACCAATTGGAACTCCAATAAAATTTTTATCTGCCATTAGCTTTGCTCTCGTATTTGCATAAATATGCCGTTCACAACAGCGTAATCACCTGATTTTGCGGTTTCAGGTAAATCATCTAAACTATTAACAACATAAGGACGTTTCATGTTTCCATCGCCCTTTATCTTGCTTTTGAAGAAGTCAGTAGACAAACCCGCCCTAGCTCCCTCAGCCGCTGTGTAATCTTCAAGTGATGCTTGTGATTTTGCCAAGTCACCGAACCGTAGCGCTGCTGCTTCTCTAATGTTAGCTCTAATTGGCGCGTCGATAATAAGCATACCACCTTCGTATGTGCCTTCTGTAGTTACGCCGAGCCTTGAGAGAAAGGCTCTTGCTTCTGAGCCAATCCCGCCAAGACCCCTGACTTGCATTTGCTCGCCCTCGCGAACAACACTGTCTGGGTCTAGCATTTTCATGTAAGAAAACACTAGAGCCAAGTCGGAAGCGGATGATTGTTCAGGTTTGCTGTAATTAACAACGTCTTTCCAAAATTGTTGCGCCTCTCCGAAATATTTTGCGTCTCCCTCAAAATCCTTGCGAAGATCACGGCGAAGCCTTGCTTGTTGCAGGTTTTGCGCCGACGCTTCTTTCCCAGAAGCGCCCTCAACCTCAAGTCTTTTCAGCCGCAACATCTCGGCGTCATAGTCAGCCTTTGCTTCATCTAAACGCTTCTGCCTCTGCGCCGTTGCCAAAGATGCCGCGAGTTTTGCTTGACGATCCTCAGCGGCCTGATAACCACCCATCGCGCCAGCGCCCATACGCCCCAAAACCTGACCGAGCGAGACTGGAGTGTCTTGGTAGCCTGAAGCCTCAGCGCCTGCAATAGCCGCGCCAAGGAGCGCCTGTGTCTGGGGCTGCGCGAACCGTTGGCCGAATGTAGTCGCCGCTGGTGCGCCGCCGCCCTGAGGCATTGTAGGCGCACTAGGCTGAGGCGCTGCGCCTGCACCAGTTGGCAAACCAACTTGACCGGCACCCGGTGTTAATTTTGACATAGCAACGCGATTGGCTACTGCCTGCATTTGCGGTGACAGCTTAGGGATAGACGGCATAGCGCTAGGCGGTTGAGGACGGCGCAAAGCCATTGGCGGGGTGTCGCCCATAGGGATCTGGTACTGACGCATCATGTTAGCTTGGCCAGCCGGAGCCGCTTGCTGCTGTTGCCGCAACAACCTTAAAAATGTTTCTGTGCCTGCACTCATGCCTAAGCCCCTAACCTATAAAATCCCAAATGCCTTGCCAGCTCCAGCCAAACCACTCAAGCCGCTAAGGAAGTCGCCTGTCGGGTTCCTAAACACAGGCTTGGTTGATTGCCCGCCGACAGTGCCACCCTGAACCGTGGCCATATAGTTCGCCAAGGATGTGAGGGGCTGCTGCTGCTCCATATTGAAGCGCTCAATGTCAGCCTGCAATTCAGCCTGAGACTGAGACTCGCGTGCAGCACCAACGCCCATAAGCGTGTTGAGGTCAGCAAAGCCAAACTCACGCGCTGCCGGAGCCTGCCCAATAGCCGCTTGCTGCGCTTGTAGCGCCATAGGCGCTAACGCACCAGCCAATGCAGCCTGCTCGTACCCTGAGCCATACCGGCCAGCCTTAGAGGCTCTAGCGTCCATCTGCTCGACGACAGGGCGGAAGGCTGCACTCATCAGCGGGTTAGTACCCATCAGGTTTTGCATCACAACGTCTTGCGTCGCACCAATAAACGGCGAACCGTTAATCGCCATCTGGCGGGTGCCTGACAAGGCCATTTCGGATTCAGGTGAGAAACCTATAGTGGTCTGACCGGGGTAATAAGTTGGCTGATCTTGGTATAGGTTTTTAGCCTCAGATAAACCAAACTCCAAAAACGGTTGCGCGTATGCTGGTGCGCTAGTTGTCTGTGTGATTTGTCTGGTGTCGCCACCGCCGCCTTTACTCATCTCTCAAATCCTTTGTCAAAACCACCGACGTTGCGGTGTAATCTTTCAGTTGTCTTTGCCAGCCCTTACGGCCATTGATCTCCATCGCGTCGCAGCCCTGCGCCTTAGCCCAAACTGCGATAGACTTCTCAGCCTCAACCAGCTCATCTAAGTCACCGCCTGCAAGCCATATTCGGCACACGGTTAGGCTGGGGTAGTCAACAACTTCGGTTATAATACACGACTTTTCCAGAGGATGTAACTGTGCCTCACCAGTGGCGCAGGCAAGGTATACGTCTTCTATTGAGTGCGTGCCGCCAGAGTATTCAAGCGCATCCGCAATAAATTTTCTGTTTTCCTCAAACTTCGCTTTGATCCTGTCCTTACCCAATAATAAGGTAGGCGAAGTCTGCGTCGTGTCCTTGGTTGTCATGATTTATAACCATAGTTCCGTTTACACTTGTGGCATCAATATATGGATTGTGATGCCAAGGATTATGCGCCACACCGCAAAAAAACACTAGGCTCTCTGTGCTGTAACGCGGGTCGTCGTGTGTGGTCTGCGTTGTGTTTGAGGGAAACGTCACATACCCAACGCTGTTTAGGCCGCCGTTAATCGTGCGGTTTAAAACCTCAGCCACCTCACGCGTTGTGGCGGTGACAGGGTTTAATGTCCTAAAGTTTGCCTTGCGTTCTTCAATAGTCATCGACGGCCAATCTTTCTGGCCTCAATGTCTATGCCTTGGATGTATTTGAAATCGTAAAACTCCAGCTTGGCTCTGTGGTATCTGCCTGACGCCCTAAATGGGATAAAGCCAGCGTCGTTCATCGTCTGCGTTGATGTGAAAGACACGAGCGCTGTTGACTTGTCTCTGGTGCCAACCTGCGCGTCAACGCTGCCAACATCAAAATATGGGTAAAGCCTTGTGACGATACTGTGGCTTCCCTGAGATATTGCGGCCTCGCCAGTGACAATTGTGGCGGGGTACTTTCCAGTGCCAGTAAATGTATGGATTGTGTCGCCAACGGCACCGCCAAAGAAATACTCCCCGCCCTTAAAAATCTGGCTGTCTGTCTGGATTGATAGGGCGTCTATTGTCGCGCTGATTGCATCAAGCTGGTCAACGGTGTAGCCGCCAGAATAAAACGGCGCAAGGTATGACATGCTGATCTCAACCAGAGACCAACGGCCAAGCACATAATTGTAGATAATAATTTTGTCGGGGTCGCCGGACGGAGATGAGTTTGAGGTGTAAGACCACATCGCAATCTGGTTTAGCGGGTCAACGCTGGCCGACATCTTTTCCTTAAACGCGGAATTGAAGTCATCAGCAAACCACTTGTTTACCTTTTCCGTGCCAATCGGCTGGACTGATTGGCCATCTGTGGCGTAGAAGCCGTCATCCGAAAGGAAGAAGACATTGTTTCCCACGTTGCAGATTGAGTTTTTGACCTTACAGCCACGCTGGTTTTCAATGCGGTCAAACTGAAAAATTAGTGGTGGGCCTGTGTAAGTCGCACGCACGATGGCGCGTTCCATCAAGATGATGGCAAATTCACCGCCCACGACTCCCTGACAAGCGCCAGCGTCAACAACGTCTTGGAAGTCACTTTGGTCAATTCCTGATGTCCAGCTCGATATATCATTAAAGCCAGACCACCTAACGCGGTACGGAATCCGCCCTGAGCCTTCATCTACGTTTGCGAGAAACACAAAGTCACGGACAACAGCGCAATCATCCGCACGCGCGGGGCTTCCAGACACATCGCTAAACACAGTGTCCGTGCCAAGCTGGAACTTTTGCGGGATTTCACCTGTGCCGCCAGTGGCAATGATGTACTCACCAAATTGCACAAATTTCCAGCGCTCACCGCCAGTAAGAGAGTAACCGCCAGCCTTGCTGATGTCGTCTAGGTTGTTTGTGGCTGGATTGAACTCATATAGCTTTGTATCATCGCCAGCGAACAACTTGGCATTTCCGTTGTTATCTTTGGCCGCAAATACGCCCCTGATGTTGCCGCTTGCTGCGTTGCTATAGGCTACAGACTGCGGGAACACACGATATCCAGCAGCCGCTGGAATTACGTTTGTGGCCTCAATGAGACCGGGGTTGCTGAAGTCAGGCTGGTCTGGCAGCCACTCGCCAAATGGTATCATTGTCCTATCCAATTCCCTGCTGCTGCGGTTGACCCTGCTGACCATACACCAACTTGCGTTGCCGCAACAGACCACGGTGGGGTTGCTGGCGTTGTTGATGCCCACTGTTCGCCACGGATAACCATAGTAAGTGACCCATTAAAGACAGCCTTGCCGGTTGACGCGCCGTTAAACACAGCAAACACATTTGCCGCTGATGTGATCTGCGTTGAGGCAGCGGCCTGTGCAAAGGTCAGGAAGTTTGAGCTTGACGCAGCTGAGGCAGACATTGCGACGGAGGCCGAGACTGTCCGTACCCTAGTGATGTCAGATGTGGCGCTGCCAACAGCGTTGACCAAAGCCTCAAACGGCCTGACGCGAAGAAATGCGCTAGAGGCAGTATTTATGGCCTGAACGTCTCCGGCGACAGTCCTTATGCGCGTAATGTCAGAGCTTGATGATACAGCCGCATTAACTGAGGCTGATACAGTTTTGACCCTGACGCTGTCGCTTGCCGCTGAGGCTGATACAGCGGCGGTGCCGCCGGACACTTTAACCTCAAGGCTCAGGGCGTCCAGCGTCCCATAGTCCCAGCTATCTAAATCGCCCCAGCCATCCATATGGTCAAGGGCAACAGCAGTCCAAGCGACCCTGTCACCAACCGTGTCAACGGCAAACGGTAGGGCGTCTACGGTGCCGGTCAGGCGATCTACTGGTGCTGTGGTTGCCATCTATCCGCCTTTAGTCTGCGGTAATGTCCATATCACCGATTGCGATTTTCAGGATGTCGCCAGATGAAATTACCTTACTTGCAGTCAATGCGCCGTGGATCAGCAGATTGCCTGAAGTCAAAGCATCAAAAATGCCAAAGTGGCTAACCGTACCCCAAGAGCCTGTGGCCGCATTAAACTCAACAGCCGCGTCGTTTGATGCGGTGCCAGAGGCGGCAGCGCCAAAGCTGATGCTTTCGCGGGCATAGTTGTTGCCGGTCAGCTCAGTGCCGCTGTTGTCGTCGTTAAACGATCCGGTTGATAGACCAACGTAAACTGTGGTCGGCATTGTATATGCGCCGGTTCCAAGGATGTGGTCGAGAATTTCGTTTTCGAGATAGTCACTCATTGCACTCATAATTTAAGTCCCCGCAGCTTGCGATTGGCGTTGATAAATGCTGCTGATTTGCAGCGAGCCTGTGCCGTAGTGAGCGCGTTGCTCGTCTACTTTTATTTCCTCAAGAGCCTTGTCAAATCGAGCCATATATTGTGCGGCGCGAGCCTCATCAAGAAGGTACGCATAAGCCTCAGCTAACGACCCATACAGATAGGCGTCTGGCGAGCGCGTCAAAACGTCGTTGACAAGATTAGTCGCAGATAGCGGCTCAATGTTGCCAATGTAAACAATTTCTGCCTGATAGCTTGTGTCAGGGATCGGGCGAAGTTTCATCTCAACGCCAACGATGCTAAAGCCTTTGGGCTTACCGTGACCATTTGAGGCATACTGCTCATCTAGTGCCACAGGGCTATAATATTTTAAGATAGTCAATGGCGACGTAAGCAACTTAACCTCACGGATTTCGCGCATGTCAGTCGGCAGCGATATGTACTCATTGCCCTGCGTCAAAGAAGCGATAGACCGCTTTTCCTGACTGCGTGATTCCAGCTCTCGGCTCATGCGCCCCTCAGCCAGAGCAATAAAGTCAGGAATTTGCGCGGTCAGGTCTGAACGCGCCAAGAAGTTGGCTATGGATGCCTGCAAATCTGTGTAAGTCGCAATCGCCATTATAGGTTCCCGCCGCCTGTCCTGAAGTCTCTGTTCTCGCTACTGTTCAGCCAAGCCTTCCAAGCCTTAGGGTTTTGGGCTGGCGGGCCTAGTGTCTCTAGCAGGTGATTATACACGACATTTGGAATTTCCGCCACATGCTGTACATGACGCTGCGTATTGACGGTCATGTTTGGGCGGTAGTCGTTATTCATCTGCTTGTTAATCTTAATCAGATCGTCGAACCGCTGCGTTGTCTCAATGACAGTGGAGCCGTCATTGTTCTGGTTCATGTACACATCTTTTTTGGTGTATGGGTCTGTGTATAAAACGCGCTTCATATTTCTTCCCTTGTAAAATAGAGGGGGCAGTCGCCCGCCCCCTCAGTTTTATTACAATCCGTTAAGATCGAAGATTGCAGCGTGCGCCTTAGGGGCGGTCGGCTTGAGTGACCACTCCGAAATCAGGTGGCTAGTTTTTGCGTCGCCGTCCTGACTAAGTTCCTGCTCAAGGAAGTTACGTCCGTTGAGTGTAGCGATTGACACAAAGTTTGGATCAATCAAGAACACACGGTCGTTACCCATAAAGCGGGATGGTACAGCCTGCACAGTGCCAAAATCTGTCAAAAACACAGATGTTGAACCGACGTAGGTGACTTCCTTAGCGGCAGTCATGTTTACGTCGTTAGACACAAGGTTGCCGGTAGCTGACAGGTCTGAGAAGTTTGCACGGTTTGTGGCCGATGCAATCATTAGCTCAGGCTTGCCGCCCTCGGTCCACGCATCCTGCATCCCATCTTCGATGAGTGCAAGGGTCAATGGGCGAGCAGTACCAGCGCTGATGGCGTCTGTTCCGTCGCCTGTGGCAAACGCACCAGACGCACCGACTGAACCGTTTGTGATCCAGCAAGACAGTGACGCTGACTTGCGTGGGTCTGAACCGTCGCGTGCAACGTCTGTGTCACCGATTGACTTTTCGATGTCACGGCGAAGCTCAAGTGCCTTCAGCACCTTCTGGTAGTTATGCTCACGCTCACGCCCGGCTGAATCAACAGCGTCGAGTGTTCCTGATGTAGCAAAAACCTTCTTACTGATCTGGTGGTAGTTACCGATCCGTGAAGTTGGTGTAGCCGCAGCAGTCGCGGTGGTTGCACCTTCATTGTGGTAGTTAGTGGCGCTGGCGCTTGCCAAGTCCTGAACTTGCCATTCAACGAAGATTCCGTTTGAAGTTTCTTTTTTCACATTGGAAAAAATTGGAGTTTCTGCCGGATCAATCCGGTAGATGATGTCAGCGAGCTGCTCTTTTTCGCCCACTGCGTTTTGTGTTGTGAACACGGCCATTGTTTTGTTCCTTCGGGTTATCTACCCATTAAAAGTTGTACAGCAGCGTCAACGGTGCCAGCCTTTTCAAACTGTTCACGCGCCTTCCGCTTAGAACGATTAGCAACTTCGCGCTTGGTTGCCGGTTGCCCTGCCTTGGCCATCTTCGGTGCTTGGCGAGTGCGCTTTTTGGTTGTGGGTTTCTTTTCCATTAGATTGTCCCACTTCCACGCTTTATAGAGAAGCTCAATCGCGCGGGCATCGCTCGCGGATGAGATTTCTTCCTCACTAAACCCGACACGCCTCTGCGCGTACTTAATGACTTCTTTGCGTTCAAACTCGCGGGTCTCGTCATTTTTCCACTCAGGTATGCGCTCAAGCATTTCGACACGTTGGTTAGTGAGGTGCTGCTTTAAATGCGCCTCATGCTCCTGTGCCTGTTGTTGGGCAATTCTCTGACGCTCTGCTGCAACTTCGTGGGCTTGCTTTTGTTGCTTATCCCACTCGGTCTTGGCAAAGAAAATGTCGTCAGTCGAATAGCCCTCATTTTTCAAGGCTGCCCAATCAGGTTCCTCAGTGAGGTTTGTCTGCTGGAGCTGGATTTGCAGTAACTCAAGTTGCTGCGCGTAAGCGTCTCGGAGCTGTTTTGTCTCTGCCGCCTCAGCAGCAAACGCCTTGCGTTGCTCGGCCAGCTCCATTGATCGCTTAGTAAATGCCTCCTGACGCTGATAACCCTTGAGGGCTTCTTCAAGGTTAACTTCCACTTCCTTGCCATCCACCTTTACGGTGTAGAGCTTTTCGGCGGGTTCCTCGTTGTAGTCCTCATCGTCATCATCGTCTTCGTAGGCATCTTCGCCGTCATCAGCCTCATCATCATAGTCGTCATCTTCGGGGGCGTCCTGCGCCTGATCTTCGGATGAGACTTGCGCCTCGGCTTCGGGCTGTTGAGGCTGATCTTCAGCCTCATTTCGCTCATCTGTAACGGTGTCCTCGATGGGAGTGTTCAGAAGGCTAATTGCATCATTCATTGAAATTGCGTCGGTTCCATTAGGAGTATCGACCATAATATGTCTACCTTATCTCTTGTTAAAAGTGGCTCGCCGCTTGAACTCATCAAGCTGCGATTGAGCCATCTTACCATCCGATATCACCGTTTGAAAATACCCCTTTAGGGCATCAAGGTTTTGGCTTAATTGATAAATTCTCTCACGGTCTTCGACCTCACTGATGCCGCTAGACCGCCACGCTTGTATAAATTGACGCTCCAGATAATCAAACGCCTCAGTTAATAATTCATTCCGCAGCAGCGCCTCTGCCTTTTCAGCGCGTGCAACGGCCTCCCTTGCCTTGCCTTCGTTCATGTTTTTCCTAACTTAGTAACGTGTAGCCTGTCGTCGGATATGGCTGGTCAAAATATTCTGGGCGATATGCGCCTTGGCGTCTAAACGCGGTATTGGCCGCAGCAAAATCTGCTGGCGAACCAAAGCCAGTGCCGTATTGCTGCTGGAACTGTGGAAGCCCTGTCGGGGCAACGTCTAGCAGACCCATACGCGCATACGCGTCACCGGGCTGCCCAAATGCGCCTCCGCCTGCTGCCGCTGACGCCTGATAGCCTGTGTCTA
>Ga0222719_10005361_pt1 | contig 11074 bp, 11 predicted proteins | sample C33_34DmetaG_FD_165039 | JGI IMG/M metagenome (GOLD analysis project Ga0222719, IMG submission 165039) | Estuarine water microbial communities from San Francisco Bay, California, United States - C33_34D | ecosystem: Environmental > Aquatic > Marine > Unclassified | place: USA: California...
ATACAAAACTGTATACACTTGATCGCTTGATTTCTTGCACACTTTCGCGGATATCCCACTGATTAGCATGCAAGAACTCTTGGCACTGTTGTTCACTGGTCCACTGTGCTTGATCCCAAACATTACTGCCAAGAAAATCTCCGTTAAGTCCTGTGTACCACAGGACAACTATTACCCACATTAGTCCTCCGGTGTTGGCCTTGGTGGTAGTAGCACAATACCCAATTTTTCTTTGCGGGCAATTTCTTTGAGCACTGCGTCTTTTTGTTTGTTCATTTTAACACTTTCTAATCGTTCTTGTAACTGTTTCAGTGTTAGTGGACGCAGGCGTTGCTTGCCTTTGCGGTATGTTAGTGGCTTGCGTTGATGAATAGGACGCTTGCGATTGTTGTTGTTTAAAGTTGCCATTAGCCTTGTCCTCTATATTTCTTTTTACGTCCGTGCTTGCCTTTGTAACTGCTACGAGTGCTGTGACCAATGCTGGTACGCTTTTTTACCCTGCGTTCTTTTACTAGATCGCTTGCTGTTGCTTTTTTGCTAGTTGCCAATTCTTTATCCTCACGTTGGCAGAGACGGAGGGATTCGAACCCTCGATACGGCTACAAACCGTATACTCCCTTAGCAGGGGAGCGCCTTCAGCCACTCGGCCACGTCTCTAGTAACGTAATTATGGTAATTTTGCTTATGATAAAAAAATTAGGAGGCCTATTTTGGTAACAAGGCTGGCCAAACCCCGTAGCATTAAGCTGCTAGTGCAAACGTTTCGTCGTTAGCATTTATTTTAAGTTGCTTCTACGACCGAGTACAGTGAGCGAGCGTCTTTCTGTGCTATCTGCACAGCGACTACACAGATCTATGTATATCTCCCAATCCTAACGGCTTTCACATTGCCGGTAACTCCACTTTCTTAATCATGTCGGCGTCGAGTCCAATATCTGCCCCATCATAAACACTTGTTGGCTGGACTCGAACCCACAGTACTCCCTAGTACAACAAGTGCTTATGGTGGAGCAGCCGGGATTCGAACCCGGGTCCGTCAACCTTTCGGTCTGCTTCAACATTACAACATTAATTATACTTTCTTGTTTGAAATTGTCAATGGGTTTTTTAGAGATTTTTTACTTTGATGAATCGCACACCATTTACGTCAACCAATTCAGTTTTAGATTTAAGTGTTTTTTGCCGGTAGTCTTTGTAATCTTTTGCAATTAATCTCATTCTTTCTAATCTTTGTTCTCCGCGCCAGATTGGCCAGTTATACTTAATTGCAACTTCATGTGTTTCTAAACGTCTTCGTATTCTCTCGTGTACTGTTAAGTCTGGATTGATTTTACTTTCCCACAGTTTGAAATTGTCGCCATAGTGTGTTTGCTCACCAGTATCATAAAAGTAAACTTCGTGGGTGTCTAACATATTTGCAAGTGGTGTGCCTTGTAGGAACGACAAATTTACACCAAGATCAACTCCAACAATAGTGCCTGTTGCAACATATTTTTGCCATCTTTTGAACATGTTGAGTGTGTCTTGGTGATCTTGTTGTGTTTCTGTAAGATAACCCATTAACATAAGGAACATTACTGTAATGTTATTTTTGTTGAACTGTTCTAATTGGTAATCAATGTCTTCGTTTGTAAACTTTTTATCCATTTCCCAACGTACTTTGTCACTGCCAGTTTCTACACCTACATAAAATGTATGACCACCTGCTTGACTAATCATTTCAAAGTGTTCGGGAGGTACTTGATTTTTTGGACGGAAAATGAACTGTCCTTGCCACTTAAAGTTGGCTTTGTGTGTTTGGTTGTAAACAGCAAGTTTATCACACATGTCTCTAAAACTTTTTAAACTACCATTTACTAAACTATCTGTGAAATAAAATCTGTTGACTCCATGATTTTCATAATGAAAAATAAGTTCATTGGCAACATTATCACCACTGCGGAATCGGAACTTAGGCCAAAAACGAGCAACATCACAGTAGGTGCAACGACGAACACACCCTCTACTGCTGGTTACAAATACCTCTCTGTTTTCGCCGTCTAAGTAATCATAACGTCCAAGGTCATAATACTTGTAGTTAGGAAAGGGCAGATTATTCAGTTCGTCGATTTGTTTGTAGTTGGCACTGTTGATGCCAGGGTAATCAAAATTCTGTTCTAAGTATTCTACAACTGCAACTTCGCCTTCTCCGCTGATGTAATGGTCTGCTAACTGTGATTCAATCATTGCATCGCCAAAGTTTTTCCATGTGCGTGTGATACCACCAGCAATAACTCCTTGTCCTCCCAGAACAATGGTTTTGTTTTTGTAATGTTTTTTAATAAAACTACAAAGTATGTGAGTGAAAAGCCTGGCACTGCTACCAAACACACTGATTAAAATTTGGTTTGCATCAGAAAAATTTTTGTTGTAGTTCTGCAAGAACTTTATAATTGTTTTGTATTCGCTGAGTGTCAGATCACGTACACCGTCCCAAGCATCATCTAAAGTGAAATATTTTTCTTTACCAATGTAATGAAAAAACTCAATGTTTAAATCTAATGCATCAACAGGATGTCCACTGAGTTCAATAGCATGAGCAATAATAGCAGTGCTAATTGGCGGACGGTGAGGCTCCAGACGAGGAAGGCTTATCACTAAGTTTTTCTGCTTCATTCAATATCTCGTAAATTTCTGCTATAATCGCTTCATCTTTTTCATAATGAAATCTTGTTGAAAAGTTACTAAAATAACTTTTGCTACTGTCTAACGGAATCTTGTGTTTTTGATCGATAATACTATTTAACACTGGTTGTTGATAATGTATTGTAAATGCGCCATTAAAGTTCATTGTTCCGTCGCTGATTACTTCTCTACCCATGTGCTGTTGCCCGGGCGTTGCGTCTAGCATATATGGTTGCTTGATCAACAGATCATGAATACTTACTTCTTCAAGCAAGATGTCCTCTACTGCCAGGGTACAATCCTCAATGATACTACCAGTATCATCTACTTGTGTGTCCCAAATACCCTGTTTACCAAATTGTTTTCCTTTCATTCCAAGTGTAATTGTGTTTTCTGTCGCGTTGTCTGGCAAAGATAGTTCTATTGTATCTCTTTTTATTATTTCAGATTCGTAAATCAATTGGTTGTTGTGTACTACAAAGAAGTACGGCCAATGATTACAATATGTTGGATTGAGAGTGATTTCTAATATATTCATGTTGACACATTATATATAAAAAAAGCACCCCGTGGGGTGCTTTTAATGCAATGAACTTTTTAAATTAAAAAGCGAATACAATACCTACCGCAGTTGCATCGTTAGCAGGAACTGTTTTGTCTGAAGTGCTTTCAACAAATGCAACAACTCCGCCACCAAGGTCTTGATGGATACCGTAAGTGATAGCATCGTTCGCTACCGTACCAGCACTTTCTTGTTCAAATGTTTCAACAGCCAAAGTTGTGGCACCCAGGCTGTATGTTGCTGACAACAGTTTGTTGTCTGTGTCAACATCTGAACTATCAGTATCTGTGTACAGTTCGTAAGCAATCCCAAGTCCGCCAACACTTGCTGAAACGTTCATAATTGTTGCAGTTGTGTTGTCGTCATTGTCTTGTGTACCGTAACCAATCTTAGCAATACCAGCGTCATATTGAACACTGTACGCAGTACCACCTGCGTTGCTGTCATAGTTTGTGTCAGCGGCACCTGAAGCATGTACTGACAATCCGTCAATCATTGTTGGTAGTGTCCAAAGTACAGCATGGTCAAGACCTGGTGAACCATTTGTAAGAACATAACCCCAGTCAGTGGCGTCGTCAATTGCATCTACCGCACTTGAAGTGTCGCCAAGATCCAATTTACCAAAAGATCCTGATACCGTAAGGCTTGAACCGCCATCGCCGGCACCGTCTTCTGCAATGTTGATATCAGCACTTACGCTCATACCATTTTCTAGTTCTTGTGTGGCTTTAACTGTAAAAGCACCGTCGAGTTCTGAAGTACTAGCACCATTGCTTTCTTTCCAACTCCATTCCTGCGAGCCAGAAACGGTAACATCTGCTGCAAAAGCAGAACCTGTAAACGCAGTCGCTACTGCGAGTGTCATTAGTTTTTTAGTCATTAAGTAAATTTCCTTTATATAAAGAACTGAGTTGCATTGCACAATTCAGCCTTTTACTTACCGTATATAAATCAAAGTTATACTAAAAGATTGCACAAAAACCGTACAAAAGCAGGCCTAAACCATTGAAAAGGTTAAATTGGTGCCCAGAAGAGGACTTGAACCTCCACGCATCTCTGCACTGGTACCTAAAACCAGCGTGTCTACCATTCCACCACCTGGGCATTTTTGACTGTGTATTTAACAGGATAATAGTTTTTACACTAAGTATTTGTGTGAGCATGTATGTTGTCGCTTTGAACAATTCTCACTTCAGCGTAACATACCTCGCTAAATATCATCAGCATTGCTGACACTGCATGTCTCACACTATGACTGTAATAAACCGAAGATTCTACGACGACTACTTTTTTGACCTCTACCAGGCTTGTGTAGACGAATCAGCCATTGATGTATACTTTGAAAATCTTTCTATGCATTGGTTAAACCTCCACGATGCAAGTAAACCTATTATAGTTTTTATAAGTGATATACTCACTGATGGATTGGTTTACACTAGATTTACATCTGAACAACAAAGTCAAATTAATCAAAGAACTGCTCCTGTGTACATTGCAACCAGTGTTGACCAAAGTCATTTGGATTTTCCAAATTTAAACGTTCAGTGGTTGCACACAGGAAGTGATATGTTGTTTCAGCAAAGAGAATATCCTGCAATGCCAGCAGTCACCAAAAAAACTTTTAGTGAGCCATTTCATTGGGCATTTCTAAATCGTACGCCGCGACCACATCGTGTATTAGCAATCTGTGCATTGCTAGGGCTAGGACTCAACAATAAAGTAACCATAGGCAATCATACCCACAACAATGTAAATTGGGATGATTATCTTGCAAACGATTATGGAGTACAAAGTTCTATATTGGATCGTGGCTGGAAAGAATTTTTAACACACCCAACCTATGACATACACCTTGGCTACAATGTACCACCAAATCACAATGTGCTCAACTTTGATCTCAATTTGAAACATTGGTATGCCAGTACCTGTGTTGAAGTGGTTGCCGAAACAACCTATTTCAATCAAGGTATTTTTTTCAGCGAAAAATATTTAAACAGCATTTATGGCTGTAATTTTCCTATATTGATCGCTCCACCTGGTAGTGTGCAATACCTGAGAGAACACGGCTTTGATGTTTTTGACGATGTTGTAGATCATGGCTATGATTCTGAATCCAACCCTGTAAAGAGAATACTTCAGGCGTTTGAGTCAAACAAGCAGTTGTTTGAAAACAGACAAATGGCGATTGATCTTTGGAAAACGCATCAAGATAGATTTTACAGCAATCTTGAGTATGCTCGCACAGGCATGTATAATCACTTCAAGTCAAATTTTATCAATCAACTCGATGTTATTTGACGTTTCAATCCATACATTGTCAGAAAGGATTTTGTAGGCGCCAACAAAGGTTTGTTTGCTCATATACTCGGTGCCCCATTCTTCTGGGCTTACCATGCTGATAAAGTCTTTATCGTCTTTGTTGTATAGGTAGTATACCTGTCCAATTATTGGTTTGAAGGCAATGTTTGCATTAAGTAGACGATCATTGTACTGTGCTTGCGTCATCAACTCCTGCATTTGTTGTTCAAGTTCTTCGTAGCGTTGATGAAATCTGTGACTGGCTTCTGCGGCTTGTCCTTTTTTATATCCTTGAACATCTGGTACTGTAAACGCTGGCGCACCTACGTTGGTACCATAAGGAGTGGTCATTGGCGAATCAGCAACTTTATCTGGTTTCTTTTTCATATACAAACCTTATTGGCACCGGGTGAGGGAATCGAACCCCCAGTAAGTGATTTGGAGTCACCTGTGTTTCCATTACACCAACCCGGCATGTTTATAATTATACATGCTTTTTGGTTGGTGTCAACCATTCAACATTTCTCCTAATAGGCTACCATCATGATACTCCAGTGTATCCAAGTTGAGCATCCACGGAACCATGCCTACAGTATCAACCATTGGCCACTCCCAATCAATTTGCGGGTAACGATTGTAAACATATTTACATCCATCATAAAAACTGTTAATTATATCCAGTCTATCCATCTGCACAAAACTGTACAATCTTTCTATTGCGTTTCTACTGATACATCCATTTGTTACTGTTTGATTTACTTCGTGAGGACAGTTCTCTGTGACTGGTATTCTACCCATTGCTTTATTATTGCCGCGGATAAAACTTTCAAAGTCTTCTGTGCCGTACATCATTTTGTTCACAACAATTTTTGTAGTATCTGGAGTTCCGTATCTTGACACATAATAATCTCTCATTTTTCTTGCATCTTGGATTGCAATTTCAGGCATTAGATTGTTTACGCCATAGAAGAATAGTACATTGGGCAAGTGCCATGTGCTCATAAAGTTATTGTGATGAAAGTAAAAATACCATTCGCCTTTGTAATATATCAAATGCGGTTTTTCTTTGCCGTTAACATAAGTGGTTTCTGTGTCATAAAGATCGTTGAACACAAAATGTGAATCAGTACTAAAAATAAATTTAGGACTTACCTCCCACCATCGTGGCGATTTAAATACTTTTTCCATGTATTCTACCGAGTTTGGCACAACAGTGTATCCAAGGTCATCTTTGAAGAATGATCTTGTGTGCTTGTTTACAAAATTTGCATCTTGTCCAGTTATTTCGCCATTTACATTGCTGAGTAGGGTAATGCTCTTATCAAATCTGTAGCCTAGTTCGCGGGTTTTCACTGCAATAGTGTGACTGTCAGTACCGCCACTGTAAAACAAACATGGACGTTCATAGGTTTCAAAAATTTTGTGCAGTAAATCTTTTTGATAGTCATGTTGCATGTCAATCTTTGTGCCTTGTAAATTACTAAAGGTACTGTTTTCTAAGTATGGACTAACATTGTGTTCTGTACCGTAAAGTTCTTCATAGGCCAACCAAATGTTTCGAAAACGTTTCCCATTGGCTATCCAGAATCTATCGCTGGTGTATGTCATTTAAAATCCTCTAAAATCTAGTAACATGCCTCTATGGATAGGCAATCCTGCATTTATATACAGTCCATAATATATTAAGAAAAATGCAATAGCACTTAGTGTAATGCCTTTTATCCATCCAATGCCGTGCATGCGAAAGAATGTTAACATCCATATTTGTACGGCATACAAAAAACTAAAAAGTTGACTAGCAACAATTAACAGTACAATCCATACAAAAAATTTTATTGTTTGTTTCTTTGCATAATCAGTTTTTTCTTCTGCCTGATATGACAAATCTAGTCCGCTTTCTGGTAAACTGCCAGTATTCATTGTCCCGTCATTGATGTTCTTGACCAGTGCAATGCTGAGTAAAACACACAGACATGAGCAAACCAATATTGGAAAATAACTAGCAATAGGATGGTATCCACGGGCTGTATAGATTGCAAAAACACTGGCAACTATTGTAAGCAAGTAAAAAGAATAAAAACTGTATTTCATTTATGCACCACCCTCTTAAACAGTAGCACCACAGCAAAAACAGTACAAAGTCCGCCAATTACTGCTGGATGATACAACAAGCTCCAACCATGTAATTGTACACTGGTTTCTAATAATCGTTCAGCAATAGGTCCTAGCAGGAAGCCAATTAACAAAGGCACCCTAGTAAGGTTGTGTAACTTTAGCCACATGCCAAACACTGTGAAAGCCATCATTGCCCAGATATAATAAAAACTGTTTGCAACAGCGTAGGTCCCTACTGTGATCATCAACATTAAAAAAGGCACCAGATATTCTGGCCTGATCACTGTGATTTTATTAAACAATGGTAGCATAAAAAGCAGTGCCACTGAAGTTATAATTGTGCTTATCACCATTATCCAAAATATTACATAAGGAATTTTTGGAGTATCAATTATGAGTGCAATACCAGGCTGAATGCCAATGATACTAAAAGCACTCAGTAATATTGCAACCGAGCTACTGCCTGGCAACCCAAAAAGCATTGCAGGAACAAGGGCGCCTCCCTCCTTTGCATTTGTAGCGGCGTCAATTGCAATTACCCCTCGTACATCTCCCTTGCCAATGTTTTCTCGATTCGGCAGTGTACTTTTGCAAAATGCATAAGCGACCCAATCAGTGATGGCAGCACCAAGTCCTGGAACAAAACCAATCCACGTTCCAATTATGCTTGTTTGAAATATCAGTTTTAGATTTTGAAATGTTTTACGGACACCATCACGTACAGGAGTTTTTTCATTGTTGGTTCCAGTTTTACTGATTGTGCTGTTTGTAATGTATAAACTGATAAGTTCAGGCATGGCAAACAAACCCATTACAACAGGAATAAGATGAAAGCCATCCATTAGATAAATGTTGTCCATGGTAAAACGTGGCTGACCAGTGGTGTAATGTATGCCCACTGTGCCTAAAATCATGCCTATCAAGCCCAGTGCAATACCTTCATAATGATGGCTACCGCTTAGTGCGCCTATTAGCAGTAGTCCGCTAAACACCAACATGAGCATCTCAACTGGGCCAAACCATAATATTATGCTTGGCATAAATGGAATAAAAACTAGAAAGAAAAGTGCGCCAAAAATCCCACCAATGGCACTGGCAGTAAAACTGGCACTCAATGCTTGTCCTGCTTTACCTTGGCGAGCCATTCTGTAGCCGTCGAGTATGGTTGCTTGACTACCACTACCGCCGGGTACAGCAAAAAGTATACTGGTAATACTGTTTGCAGTGTTGCTCACTGCGTATGTGCTCACCATGAGACTTAGTGCTAGAACTGGTTCAAGATATATAATAAAAGGAATTAAAATAGCCAGACCAAGTTTGGTATCAAAGCCTGGAAGTGCAACAAAGGTACTGCTGACAAAAATACCAGCCAGCATAAAAAATATGCTAGCTGGTGATAGTACATCAACTAATGCTTGAAAAGCGATGTCCATTATTCTACCTTGGCCATATCCTCATCACTTGCTGAAAGTACGGTTTGGTAGAGTTTTTCCATTTTTTCTGGAGAGGTATACGCAATAGGGCGTTTTAACTTTTTAGCCTCTGCTAAAAAGTCAGCATCTTTGAGTGTTGCCTTAAATGCATCACGAATTGCTTGAACCCTTTCGCTTGGTACTCCAGGTGGTAGTGCAAAAGGTGAACCTGCTGTTACACTCACTGTCATAAGATCAAACACAGTTTGGTTTTCGGGTGTAACATAGTTTTCAAGACGATCTACCTGCGGATTCTCGTCGATGTTTCCAAGAATACCAATCAATTTCATATCAGGATTCTTTTGTACTCTTTTCATGATACTACTATAGGTACCATTTGTCATGTCCACATCTTTGCGTAACACTGCTAGCACTTTTGTACTGGTTTTGTCGTAGCCAAGAATAAACTTGATATTTGCACCCATCTTACTAAGCAACGCACTGGTTGTGTATGAACCTGACCCTGGGCCGCTTGCTGATACTTTGACTTCCTGTGCTGAAAAAATATCAGCAATGTTGTTAATTGGGCTGTCTTTATGAACAACATACGCACTTGAACCACCAGCCATACTGCCAATCAAATTCCAAGATTGGACATCGTAATCAACACCGTTGGTTTTTTTGCGTTGTTCAATAACCGCGCCTTGTGCAAAAAGTGTAAACTCAGTACCATCTTTTTTTGCTCGATGTTGCGTATAGTTTGCGGCAATAAGTCCGCCGCCACCTGGCATGTTTTGAACAATTACATTTGGGTTGCCTGGAATATGTTTGCCAATGTACCTTGCAAGTAATCTGCCATAGGTATCATTTGATCCACCGTCTGCGTTGGTTCTAATAATCACAGTGACAGTGTTGCCTTTGTAAAAATCTTCTACAGTCGACGCCTGAGCTGTAGAAAAACCTAGCACCAGTGCTAGTAAGATTGAAATAAATTTCATTTGTTTGTTTTCCTCTTAAACTTTGTTAGTTGGATTACAACTGCTTTAATTGTATGATACACTATACAGTTTTGCTATCCTAACTAATACCATATAGTGCTAAAAGGTTATCTTTATACAGATATTCTGAGGTCTATGCGGCCTTGCACACAACTAATTATCATGTATAATATATAGGGGTAAAAAAAGCAGGCCGAAGCCTGCTCTGGTGATTTAATCTCGAGTGGGAAATATACCGTTTACACAAATTCTGTAAACTGGCCTGTTAGGATTCCAGTAGCGTTTACCATCTTCGTCTACTGCTCTTAAATCAGGAAGACGAAAGATTGGATTTGACTCACCAGCATTGCCACCATAACGATCACCTAGTAGTGCATATAGTGGCTGGTATTTCATTGCTTCAAGTAGCCTACCGTCGCAGAGCATAAAGTCTTCTTGCTCAGGATGTACTTCCCATTGGTAGGCTGTTATTATGATTTCACCAATAAAGTGAGTATCGTTGCGCATGTTATGCCGCCTTTGCTTGCTCCAAATAAGCCATTACCGATTCAGGTGATGACACTCCATATGGATCAGGATCTTCCATTGTTGCTTCTGGTTCTACAAACAGTTGCTCAATGGTGCCATCGTTTACAATCATAGCATAACGACGACTGCGTGGCCCAAACCCTACCACACGCATGCAATTCAGCATGCCCATGCCTTCTGTGAACTCACCGTTGCCATCAGGAATAAACTTGACGTTTTCAACACCCTGATCAATCATCCAACGACGCATTACAAAAGTATCGTTCACACTTAGTACATAGATCTCATCTACGCCCAAGTCTTGAATAGTTGCATAGTTTTCCTCAAAGCCAGGGAGCTGATATGTACTACACGTTGGTGTGTACGCTCCTGGCAATGAAAAGACTAAAACACGCTTGCCTGCAAAGATATCATCAGTTGTGATGTCCTTGAACTCGAATGGGTTCTCACCGCCATTGGTTGTGTCAACATAGGTGATAGGATGTCCGTCGGTGCGA
>Ga0222719_10005363_pt1 | contig 11072 bp, 9 predicted proteins | sample C33_34DmetaG_FD_165039 | JGI IMG/M metagenome (GOLD analysis project Ga0222719, IMG submission 165039) | Estuarine water microbial communities from San Francisco Bay, California, United States - C33_34D | ecosystem: Environmental > Aquatic > Marine > Unclassified | place: USA: California...
ACTCCATATTTAGTTAGTATTTCTTTTGCTTGATATTCGTGTATATTCATTATTTTTTTGATTCTATTAAGTTATTTATATTTATGATATTTTCAGCCATTTTCTCTGAAGCTGCATCTATCATTCTCCCATCTAGTTGAGCGGCGCCTTTGCCTTCAGCCGCAGCTTTTTTTAGTTCCTCAATGATTCTATGTGCTTTTTCAACTTCTTTTGCAGGAGGAGAAAAAACATCATTAGCATATTCAATTTGTGATGGATGAATAGCCCATTTACCTTCGATTCCGATTGCTGCACCTCGTTTAGCTGCATTCACATATCCATCTGGATCATTAAAATCACCAAATGGTCCGTCAATAGGTCTTAATCCATATGCTCTGCAGGTAGCTACAAGTTTAGCAAGTCCATGGTGCCATTGATCCCCTGGATAATCCGGATTTAGACCGCCAATGACGACTGTTCTTGCTCTGAGGCTAGCAGCATAATCGGCTACTCCAAAATGAAGTGCTTCTAGTCTTTTGGATGACTGAGCTATCTCCTCGATATTCACCATACCAAGAGCAGTCTCTATTAAACACTCTAAACCTACTTTATTCTCAAGACCTCTCTCTTGTTCAATCTGGTTCACCATACAATCAACCATATATACATCCCCTGATACACCAACTTTTGGTATAAGCAGAGTATCTACAAACTCTCCAGCTTGACACATAATTTCAACAACATCTCTATACATGTAATGAGTATCTAAGCCGTTAATCCTTACAGATATAGTTTTGCCGTTTCCTCTCCAATCCATTTCCTTTAAGGCCTTAATGACGTTCTCACGAGCTGTGACCTTATCATTAGGGGACACAGCGTCCTCTAAATCAAGAAAAATGAAATCTGCTGCTGAATTAAGTGCTTTTTCAAACATTTTAGGTGCTGAGCCAGGAACTGCTAGTTCACTTCTTTGTACTCTTGACCTTGCGTTTTCATAAGATGTATGGCTCATATTTTTATCTCCACATGTGATATTTTATTATAGACTTGCTATGCATGTTGTTTATCTGCTATAACTCGATAAGTTTACGTAACTATAGATTATTGTCAATTAAATTAGGAAAAAAAACAGGGTTTTTAGAGTGTAAGTATGGAAAAAGCACTAGAGATAATAAAGTTAAATAAAGTATATAGGAATAATGTCAGAGCATTACATAATATAAGCTTATCTGTGGATAAAGGAGATTTTTTCGCTTTCTTAGGCCCAAATGGTGCTGGAAAATCTACTGTAATAGGCATAATTTCTTCCTTGGTTAATATAACCTCTGGGAGAGTGAATATTTTAGGAGAGAATATCCAAGAGAACCCTGATTTTGCAAAAAGAAATATAGGGCTAGTACCACAAGAATATAATTTGTGTCAATTTATTCCCATTGAAGAAACAATGATTAATGTGGGTGGTTATTTTGGACTGACTCGAAGAGAAGCTGAAAAAAGAACAACTACCCTTTTTAATCAGTTGGGAATTTGGGATAAAAGGAAAAATACGCCAAGAGAGTTATCTGGGGGAATGAAAAGGAGATTGATGATAGCAAGGGCCATGATTCATAATCCTAGTATTCTAATACTTGATGAACCTACAGCAGGTGTTGATACAGAACTTAGACTTACCATGTGGGATTTTTTTCAAGAAATTAATGATCAAGGAACTACCATAATATTAACAACACATTATCTTGAAGAAGCAGAAAGATTATGCAAAAATTTGGCTATTATTCATAAAGGTAATATCATACAAAATTCTTCGATGTCTGATATTTTCAAAATCAAAAAAAAACATACATATATAATTAAAACTTTGGAAGATCTAGAAAGTGTAATTAATTCGCAAGGATATAGTTTCAAAAAAATTGACTCTAAGACATGTGAGATTACTGCAGAAGAAGACTTATCGGTAACTGACATTATAGAAAAACTTCGCTCTATAAACATAAATGTGGTGAATATAATTAGCAAAAGAAACAGACTTGAAGAACTCTTCTTAGACTTAACTAAGGAAGAACTATCATGATAAAAAAAGAATTTCTAATTGCCTATCAAACCATAGTACGCAAAGAGTTTGTTAGATTTGCAAGAATTTGGATACAAACTATTTTGCCATCTGTTATTACAATATTTTTATACATCACAATTTTTGGTAATTTCATAGGAGATAGAATTGGAGTTATAAGCGATTTTAACTACATAGACTATATAATACCGGGTCTTGTGATTATGCCTATAATTTCAAACTCTTATATGAATGTTGTTGGGTCTTTTTATAGCTCTAGATTTCAAAAAAGTCATGAAGAAATGATGGTTTCGCCAGTGCCAGATTATATAATACTGTTAGGCTATGTCTCAGGTGGAGTCATAAGAGCTTTTGTTGTTGGTATAGCTGTGTTTCTTGTTACAACTATGTTTACCGACATTCCAGTTTATAATATGTGGTTAGTAATTTTAATTACCTTTTTAACTTCTTTTTTATTCTCAACTGCTGGATTTATAAATGCTGTTTATGCAAAAAGTTTTGACGATATAAATATTGTAACTACCTTTGTTCTAACGCCATTAACTTATCTTGGTGGAACATTTTACTCAATCGATGCATTACCTCAAGTCTGGCAAGATATATCAGTATTTAATCCTATTGCATACATCATTAGTTCTTATAGACTCGCATTCTTAGGGCTAGAAGAAACTAGTCTTGTATTATCTCTCTCTATTATTGTTGTGTTGATAATAATTTTATTTTTTGTTGCCTTAATGATACTATCCAAAGGAATCGGTATTAAAAATTAATACTCATAAGTTTGGGAAAGATAGTAAAGATTCTATCACTGCCCCCGCAACGGTATAACAGTCCGAATGCCAAATAATGAGTAACCCATAAAGCGGTGGATGCTTTTACAGTGGGTATAGCTGCTATAATCATGGCAGTCTACTTGTATCTGTGTCCTTTTTAAAAAAAAAGGAGCAACATGTTTAAAAATATTAAAATATTAATAATATTACTATGCTTATCGCATAATGTGGTTCATTCAGAATCTAATCTTAATCAAATATTAGTAAGTCCAGGTCAAAGAGATGCAACTATATTTGATTCATTGAGCTCAATCGAAGTTATTACATCTGAGAATATGCGTACACTAGGATATGCATCAGTCGATGAAATTTTAAGTAACTCAAGTTCAATTAATATTGGTAGTAATGGTGGTCATGGTCAAACAAAATCAATATTTATTAGAGGTACTGAGAGTAACCATACTAAGGTTTTAATTAATGGAGTTGAATTAAATCCTGGCACACTCGGTGTTCCTTCTATTCAGCATATCTCTGTTGAAATGTTAGATCGAATAGAAATATCAAAAGGAAGTATGTCTACATTATATGGTAGAAGCACCATAGGGGGAGTAATTAATATTATTACAAAAAAAGACATAGAATCTAAACAAGGAAAAATATACTTTGGAACTGGAAGAGATGAGATCAACAAGATAGGTTTTCAAAAGAGCTTTAATTTTAATAATCATAAATTATCAGTTAATTTTATGAATGTTAAAACTGATGGTTACAAAGCTAAAGTTACATCAACAAAGAATCATGGTTATGAAAATAAGAACATTGATATAAACTATTTTTTTAATCAAAATAATAATCTATTTAATATAAATTTTTACCAAAGCGATGGTAATACAGAATATGATAGTTTTGGAAGTAATTTAAATCAAGATCATAAAGATAGTCATATAAAACTAGCATGGAATAGAAAATATGAAGGATCAGAATCTAATGTAGTTTTTATTCAAAAACAAAATAAAATAAATCAAAATTCATCTGGAGCAACTGATTATAGTCATACAGAAAATTATCAGATTAATTTAGAGAAAAATTATTATAATCTAAATGGTACTAATACAATTTTAGGCGCAATGTATACTGGTGAAGCTTTATATGAATTATCGTATGGAACAAAATTTAATAAAAGTAATACAATTATTGAATATTATGCCCAATCAGAATATAGCGCAGATAACACACTCTATAATCTTGGTTCAAGATATATAAATCATAGCTTGTATGGAGGATTTTTGACTGGCAACTTCAATGTTGGTTATAATTTAAGTGATAGATCAAAAATAATTGCTGGTATAGGTAAATCCTTTAGATCGCCGGATGGTACAGATTTATATGGCTATGGTGGAAATCCGAATTTAGAACCAGAAGAGTCTGTTTCTAGAGAAATTTCTTTAAAATATAAATTAGGCAATACATCTGGTCTTATTGTAACTCTATTTAATAATAATATTACTAATCTTATTGAGTCAGATGGATCAGTAATGCAAAACATTAATAGATCTAAGATCGAAGGATTAGAATTTAGTTTTTATAACTCTTATAAAAAATTAAATTATAAGTTAGATTATAGTTTTATAAATGCTAGGGATTTAACAAACAATGTGAAATTGTCTCGTAGACCAGCTAACAAATTAGTAGGTAAATTTAATTATAATTATAATTTAAATAATATAATCAGCATATCTACTATATCTGAGACGAACAGTGATAACTCTATTTACGATAATAATAAATTAGGTGGCTATACTAGTGTTAATGCGATCTTTTTAAGCAAAAGAGATGACTATGATATTCAATTTAAATTCAATAATATCTTTGATAAGAAATATCGAAAGGCGCATAATTACAACAGTGAAGGGAGATCTTACAACGTAAGTATATCGAGGAGTTTCTAAAAATGAGGATGGGCTTAATAATACCTATAATAATGTTGTCGTTGCTTATACTATCTCGTATGATTACTGAGATTCCTAATTTCACAGCCACAATAGCTCTAATTATATTCACAGGTTATTTAATCCATAATAAATTATTAAGTATTTTTGTGATTCTATTATCTCAAGTCATTAGTGATCTATATATAGGGATTTATTCCTCTATGGTTTTTGTCTATGGAGCATATGTTATAATCGGTTTAATAAGTCCCATCGTCATGAATAAACTTAGTGCTAAATCTGTTCTTACTGCATCGCTTATATCGCCATCAATATTTTATATAATAAGTAATTTTGGAGTATGGGCAATCGGTTCAACTTATACTATGAACTTACAAGGTTTAATATCATGCTATATAGCTGGAATACCATTTTTTGATGAGACTTTAGTTTCCACAATAATATTTTCAATTACAATATTTATGATGATGAAACTAATAGTAAAACAACCAGAAGAACTTGTTTTGCTTAAAAAATAAGTTCTTCTGATATTTAAGAATTAGAATTTTAGTTGGCCACCAACTTTATACTCAGTGACACGAGTTTCAAAAAAGTTTTTCTCTTTTTTCAAGTCCATAATCTCAGACATCCACTCGAAAGGATTCTTTGCCCCAGGATACTGTTCTGGTAAACCAATTTGTACGAATCTTCTATTAGCAATGAATTTAATATATTCCTCAAAAAGGTTAGCATTCATTCCCAGAATAGGCTTAGGCATTGTGTCATAAGCATATCGAGTCTCTAGATCAACACCAGTTTTTATGAGCTCTATCATTTCAGATTGAAATTCTTCTGTCCATAATTCTGGGTTTTCAAGTTTGATCTGATTAATAACATCGATACCAAAATTCATGTGCATGGACTCGTCTCTCAATATATATTGAAATTGTTGTGCCACACCGGTTAACTTATTTCTTCTTCCCATTGATAGAATTTGTGTAAAGCCTACATAAAAGAATATACCTTCAAAAACAACATAGAAAGCTATTAAGTCTCTGAGTAATCTTTGATTATTTTCTGAAGACCCAGTTCTAAAATTTGGATCACCTAGACTTTGAGTGAATGGCAACGCCCATTCAGCTTTAGTCGCGACTGCAGGTATCTCTCTGTACATATTGAATATTTTACTTTCATCTAAGCCCAGTGATTGAACACAGTATGTGTATGCATGTGTATGAATAGCTTCCTCAAATGCTTGTCTCAATAAGTATTGCCTACATTCCGGATTAGTAATGTGTCTATATACCGCAAGAACTAGGTTGTTTGCAACTAAAGAATCAGCTGTTGAAAAGAACCCTAAGTTAACTTCAACTATTTTTCTCTCGTCTTCCGTCAGACCTTTAGGGTCTTGCCATAATTTAATATCATCATGCATGGGTACTTCTTCAGGCATCCAATGATTGGCAGATCCATCCAAATATTTTTGCCATGCCCAATCATACTTAAACGGGACTAGTTGGTTTAGATCAGCTCTACAATTTATTATAGCTTTATCATCTACCTGAATCCTTCCTGCACCTTTTTCTAAATCTTCCATGCCGGTATATCCTTCATTTACATCTACTGCACTTTCAGATTTTATTTTAGAGGATTCTTTTGGTTGTTCTCTAATTACTGGAGGAGCTTTCACTTCCTCTGGCTTATTCAAAGCCTCATTTATTGGGTCATCCCAGTTATACATTTTTATCACCTTTAATTTTTATTGACTCACCCCATACGTATGGCGAAAATGAATCTTGTTTAAACTTTAATTCTTCACTATTTCTTTTCATATCTACAAAACTATAAATTCCAATAACAAGTAAGATTACAGCTATAGCTGTTATATATATTATTGACATGCTTCACACTCCGGGTCATCTATTAGACATTGTTTAACTTCTGGCGAACTATTTGCTACTGCATTTAGTTTAGATCCATCGGATGTACTCTTCTCTACATGAGTAGCTCCGAGTGATCTTAAGTAATACGTTGTTTTTAGACCTCTTATCCAAGCAAGTTTATATGCACTATCAAGTTTCTTGCCATCGGTATCTGGTATGTATAAATTCAATGACTGAGATTGATCTATCCATTTTTGTCTTCGTGCAGCAGCTTCAACTAACCACCTTGTATCTATCTCAAAACATGTTTGATATATAGATTTTAATTCATCAGGAACTCTACTTATAGAAGACAACTGTCCATCAAAGTACTTTAAATCCTTTATCATCACTTCATCCCAAATATTTGCATCTTTGAAATCTTTGATTAAATAAGGATTTATAACAGTAAATTCTCCTGATAAATTAGATTTCACATATAGATTTTGATAAGTAGGCTCAATAGATTGAGCAACCCCACAAATATTTGAAATAGTTGCTGTTGGGGCAATCGCTAAACTATTTGAGTTTCTCATGCCATTTTTTTTAATTTTATCTCTCAAGCTATCCCAGTCTAAGTTTTGAGACATATTCACATCGAGATACTTGCCGCGTACTTCTTTGAAGTTTCTTAAGCTATCTATTGGCAAGATACCTTGACTCCATAGCGATCCATCAAAAGTCTGATAAGGCCCTCTCTCTATCGCCAGCTCCATTGAAGATTGAAGTGCAAAGTAACTGATATACTCCATACTCTTATCTGCAAAATCAACAGCTTCTTCTGAAGCATATGGGATTCTTAGTTTATACAAAGCATCTTGAAAGCCCATGAGCCCGAGGCCTACAGGACGATGTTTTGCATTAGAATTTTTAGCCTTTTCAACGCTGTAATAATTATAATCAATTACATTATCGAGCATCCTCATAGCAGTTCTGATTGTTATCTCAAGCTTCTTAACATCTAACTGTTTATTTTCATCAATATGAGCTGCTAAATTAATAGAGCCTAAATTACAAACTGCTATTTCATCTTTAGATGTATTTAGTGTTATCTCGGTACAAAGATTAGAAGAATGAACTACACCTACATGTTGTTGAGGTGATCTTAGATTGCAAGGATCTTTAAATGTTATCCATGGGTGACCAGTTTCAAATAACATGCTCAAAATCTTACGCCAAAGATCAACAGCTTTCACATTTTTGAAATTTACTATTTTGCCCTCTTCAGCCTGTCTTTCATATTCTTTGTATCTTTTTTCAAATTCAAGACCAGTTAAATCATGAAGATCTGGGCAATCATTTGGAGAAAACAGTGTCCAACCTTCATCGTTGTGCACTCTTTTCATGAAAAGGTCAGGTATCCAATTTGCTGTATTCATATCATGAGTTCTTCTTCTATCATCGCCAGTATTCTTTCTTAATTCTAGAAATTGCTCAATATCTAAATGCCATGTTTCCAAGTAAGCACACATTGCTCCTTTTCTCTTACCACCTTGGTTAACTGCAACAGCAGTATCGTTAGCAACTTTTAAGAAAGGTATAACGCCCTGGCTCTGACCATTGGTTCCTTTTATATGTGAGCCTAAAGCTCTAACTTGAGACCAATCATTACCTAATCCTCCAGCAAATTTGGATAGCATCGCATCATCACTTATGCCTTCAAAAATTCCTTTTAAATCATCCGGCAAAGTAGATAGGTAGCAAGAAGATAACTGCGGTCTTAGTGTTCCAGAATTAAATAGTGTTGGAGTGCTACACATAAAATCAAATGATGAAATTAAATTATAAAATTCTATAGTTCTTTCTTCTCTGTTTTCCTCATTAATAGCAAGTCCCATTGCAACTCTCATAAAAAATGCTTGCGGTAATTCAAACCTCTTTCCTTTTTCATGGATAAAGTATCTGTCATATAAAGTTTGCAAACCCAAATATGTAAAAGCTAAGTCTTTAGAAGGGTTGATATTTTTCGCTATTAGATCCATATCATAATTCAATAATTCTTTATCTATTAATTCCAGTTCTACAGCTTTCGTTATGTATGCTTTAAAATACTCTGGATATGATTTAGACATTTCTTTGATTGTTGGAGAATTATCTTTGAAATTTAGAAATGTTAATCCTTCCTCATATAAACTGCTCAAAAGAAGCCTTGCTACAACGTATGAATAGTTTGGATCTTTTTCTATTAAAGGGCGAATTGATATTAAAATCGAGCTAGATAAATCCTCTTTTTTTATACCATCATAAATATTTTTATCAATCAGATCGAAAACGGCCTCGGAAGAAACATCTTCAACTCCTGAACAAGCTTCATCTATAATTAACCTGAGTTTGACAATATCTAAGTCTTGAGAAGTCCCGTCTTCGTTGATAACAGCTTTAGTGATAGGTAAATCATCCACACTTTCGATCTGATTAGAGCTTCTTGCCTGGCTTCTTTCTTCTCTATAGAGCACATATGATCTAGCGACATCTTGATAACCTGCGCGCATGATAGCCAATTCAACTTGGTCTTGTATATCTTCTATGTGTATCACTCCGCCTTCAGGAAATCTTCTCTTTATAGCCATATCAACTTTTGCGGCTAGTGATTCAACCTCATTGTGTATTCTTGTGGATGCTGCCGCACTACTTCCCTCTACACTTAAAAAAGCTTTGGTCATTGCAACTACGATTTTATCTAAATCAAAAGATGTGACTTTTCCATTTCTACGCATGACTCTATATTTGCCTGGTATTGGTGGTAGGCTAACGTTATCAGTGATTATTTGTTTCTCAGCCTTATTTGAGAGGCTATTATTCTGTAATTCTTCTGTCATTTTTTGTTTTTATCCTGTTGATGAAGATTAAATTATAACACTAATTATTGTGGTTGTAATAAATTTAAAACACAATATCTTGTGTTTTTTTTGTTTACAAGTTGTGGATAAGATGTTTATAAAGTGTATAAGTTTTAGGCTATATTCTAATATAGATTTAAAGAATGAGAGTAGCTATACCTAATAAGGATATAAAGCCAACGATATCTGTGATTGTGGTTAATATTACGCCGCCAGCGAGAGCAGGATCAATTTTTAATCTAGCTAAAATTAAAGGAAGGCTAACGCCACTAATTGCTCCGATGATCAGATTAATTAATAAAGCAGATGCGATAACAATTCCAAGAAAAACACTCTCAAACCAAAAATAAACAGCGAGCGCAACGATCGTTGACCATAGCAAACCATTCAATACACCAATGGATGCCTCTTTGAGAATCAATAATCTTGAGTTTGATGATCCAATTTGATCTAGAGCTTGCGATCTAATTACAAGAGCTAAACTCTGCATGCCTGCAATACCACCCATGCTGGCAACTATAGGCATCAGTATTGCTAGAGCGACTACTTTTTCAATGGTAGCCTCAAAAATACCAATTGCTGCAGCAGCCATTATGGCTGTTAAAAGGTTGGCGCCTAACCAGAGAGACCTTCTTTTAGTACTTTGGATTATAGGTGCAAAAATATCATCATCTTTATTTAGACCTGCCATATTAAGAACAGAATCATCAGCTTCTTCTCGGATGACATCCACCACATCATCGACTGTTATTCTTCCAAGTAATATTCCATCTCTATCAACTACTGCAGCTGACACCAAATCAGCGTTTTCAAATATTCTTGCAACTTCGTGCTGAGTGGTATCCGGCTCGATGATATTATTATCTTTAGTCATAATATCTGATATTAAAGTTCCTGTATTAGTGACTAATAAGTCTTGAATAGAAACAAACCCATAGTACTTATTCATAATATCAGTAACAAACACAATATTTGTTTGTTCAGGTAATTTTTTTAAACTTCTTAAATACTTTAATAAAACCTCTACAGTCACATTTGCTCTAACATTGATAGTATCAATATTCATTAGACCACCAGCTGTATCATCTGGAAATGATAATACTTTAGACAACCTATCTTGATTTTGCTTGTCTAAACTTTTTACAGTTTTTTTAACTAAATTTTTTGGTAGCGATTGAATGATATCTGCAAGATCATCTGTATCCAGATTTTCAGCTATGACCGCTAAACCTTCAGGTCCATCTTCATCTATCAACTCATCCAATAAATTACCTCTGACCTCTTCAGTTAGTTCAGCGAGAGTTTCTCCTTTGTTTTCATTAGACACTAGACTCCAAATAAGATCTCTTCTATTTCTTGGAGAACCTTCAATGACATCTGCAATCTCAGAGGGATACAGTGCATTCAATAGATTTCTGGCTTTGATGATCGCGCCACTATCCAAGACCTCAGACAGTTCATCTAACGTAAGACTCTTTGTTATGTTTTTTTCTATATCCATGCATACATTATCTACCTAAAAATATGCCATGCCAATTTTTATTTGAACAATAAAGATT
>Ga0222719_10005364_pt1 | contig 11071 bp, 18 predicted proteins | sample C33_34DmetaG_FD_165039 | JGI IMG/M metagenome (GOLD analysis project Ga0222719, IMG submission 165039) | Estuarine water microbial communities from San Francisco Bay, California, United States - C33_34D | ecosystem: Environmental > Aquatic > Marine > Unclassified | place: USA: California...
AGGTACCGGCGGAGTTGGCACGGTTACTGTAACAACAACTTAGGAGTATAATAATGAACAAAGATAGAAAATGTTGCCCTACTACATACAAGCAACCAGAAATGGTAGCAACGCCTAACACAGCTGGTTATCCTGAAAAGGATGTTAAGACTGAAGGTGTAGTAACACGTGGTAATGGTGCTGCAACAAAAGGTACAAAAGCACGCGGCCCAATGGCATAAGGATAGGTAATGAACTATACAGAACTTGTAGCAGCTGTACAATCATATACAGAAAACCAGTATAGCACTACTGATATAAACTTATTTATACAACAGGCTGAACAAAGAATATATAATGCAGTTCAACTGCCTGACTTACGTAAAAATGTTACAGGTAACATGACAAGTGGTAATAAATATTTTACTTTACCTAGTGATTGGTTATCTACATTTAGTATTGCTGTAATTAACGCTGATAATGAATATACTTATTTATTAAATAAAGACGTAAACTTTATTAGAGAATCATTTCCTGATACAGATTCAGGGTTTTATGGACAACCACAATATTATGCTATATTCGATGATACGACAATGTTGCTTGGCCCTACACCAGATGCTAATTATAATTCTGAGCTTCATTACTATTATTACCCTGAGTCTATTGTTACAGCTGGCAACACTTGGTTGGGTGATAACTTTGATAGTGCTTTATTCTATGGAGCGTTGTTGGAAGCGGCTGTTTTCATGAAAGATGAAGCTGATACAGTGACTTCATATACAGCTAAATACCAAGAAGCTATGGCATTGTTACAAAACTTAGGTGAAGGTAAAAACAGACGAGATGCTTACAGAAGTGGGCAAGAAAGGATACCGGTAACACGTGGATAGCATTAATTTTAAAAATATAAATTTTGATGTGTACACATCAGAAGTGGGAGAAGGACATACTCCTGAACAAGTAGCGGAAATGGCATTAGCTAAAATTATATATGTGGCTCAAGATGCTAATCCGTTAATACGTGAGCAAGCAGAAGCTTACAAAAATCACATTAGACAAGTTCTAGTGCAATATATGAAAAAGGCTATTAAGTCTAATCATACAACAATAGCGAATAAACTGCGTGAAGCAGGGCATTCAGATTTAGTTAAAATTTTGGAGATATAAAATGGCAATTACCCAAGCAATGTGTACGTCATTTAAAGTTGAACTACTAAGTGGTGGACATAACTTTAATTCAACAAACGTAGCACGATCTGCAAACACAGCAGATACATTTAAAATAGCATTGTATACATCATCAGCAACATTAGATGCAACTACAACAGGTTATACTGCTAGTAATGAAGCATCAGGTACAGGATATTCAGCAGGTGGTAATACACTAACAATATCAGATGCTCCTCAGTCATCAAGTACAACAGCATTTTTAAGTTTTAGCGACTCTACATTTTCTAGCGCTACTATTACTGCAAGAGGTGCATTAATTTATAATAGTACCAATAGTGATACTTCAGTAGCAGTGTTAGACTTTGGTGGTGATAAAACATCAACAGCTGGTGACTTTACTATAGTATTCCCTACAGCTGACGCTTCAAACGCTATCATTAGAATAGCTTAATAGGAGCTAGTTATGGCTGGTGTCATAATACCCTTAGATGGGTGGGGTGCTGGAACCTGGGACGCAGAGTCTTTTGGTGATAACCCAATAAACTTCACTGGTACAACAAGTGTTGGAACAGTTACGACATCAGCGGACGCAAATGCAAATGTAACAGGCGTTTCTGCAACTGTACAAGAAGGAGATATAGGCTTTGAAATTAGGGCCTTTGCTTATCCAACTGGAGTAGTGGGAACTACAGCTTTAGGTACAGAAGCTGTTACTGCAGATGCAAATACTACTGTTACAGGTGAAGCAGCCACATCCACTTTAGGAACAGTCACTACAACTGCTGAAGCTACAGTAAATATTACGGGGTTAGCAGGTACAACACAATTAGGCCAAGCCCGTATGGAAGAAACATGGACTGGTTGGAGTAGTGGACCATGGAGTCGAGGCGGTTGGGGTACAGATGTATTATTAGCTGTAGTTAGTGGTGTTAGTGCTACAACTGCATTGGGGCAAGAAACTGTTACCGGCGATGCTAATACAAACGTTACTGGCGAAGAAGCAACTACTACGTTAGGTGACGTAACCATAACTGCAGATGCAAATATAAGTGTAACAGGATTAGCGGGTACAACAGCACTAGGTGAAGAATCAGTCACTGCTGATGCTAACGTTACTCTAACAGGGGTAGAAGGAACAGGACAAGAAGGTACTGTAACTACTATAACTGTTAACAATGTCTTTGTAACAGGAGTGTCTGCTACAGGACAATTAGGACAAGCTTCTACAATAGGCGAAGCTAATGTCTATGTAACAGGAGTCCAGGGAATTGGACAAACACAAACATTTACTTTAGTTTGGGGCGAAATAGATACATCGCAAACACCAAATTGGCAAGGGATAGCGGCATGATAGTAAAAGCAAAAGAAATTAATGGTATAATTGTAAATAAATACGAAACTCATTTAGAGTGTTCCAATTGTGGAATGACTGTAGATGCAGAAGAATATAATTCAGGAACCTGCTCTGATTGTGGTGCCGCGTGGAATGGTAAGAAGCATACCAAAGTTCACGTAACAAGCGTACCTGCAAGCGGTCAAACATCATAAATAAGAGGTAAATAAAATGGCAAGTACATATTCAGATTTGAAATTTGAGTTAATTGGTACAGGCGAACAATCAGGTACTTGGGGTACAACAACTAATACAAACTTAGGTACCGCAATTGAAGAAGCTATTACAGGTTCAGCTGATGTTACATTCGCAAGTGCTACAGTAACTCTAACACTAACAGATACAAACGCATCTCAAACAGCACGTAATTTGAGATTAAACTTAACAGGTACATCAGGCGGAGCACAAGACTTAGTCGTGCCTGCTATTGAAAAATTCTACATTGTAAACAACGGATGTTCTGACACAATCACAGTAAAAGTATCAGGTCAAACTGGCGTTGGCGTTCCAGCTGGTAAAGCGATGTTACTTTTCAATAATGGTACAGACGTAGTAAATGCAGTTAATCACTTTGATTCATTAACCTTAACTACAGCATTAGCAGTTGCACAAGGTGGTACAGGTGCTACAACAGCTTCAGGAGCTAGAACTAATTTAGGCGCAGGCACAGTTGGTGGTAACGTATTTACAGCAGCTACTGCAGCAGCAGCTCAACAAGCGATGGATACCGAAGTCGGTGTTGACGTACAAGCTTATGATGCAGACTTAACTGCTATTGGCGGACTAGCAAATACAGATGGTAATTTTATTGTTGGCAATGGATCAACATGGGTTGCAGAATCAGGTGCTACAGCTAGAACATCATTAGGACTTGGTGCTCTGGCTACATTATCAACAGTTGATGCTGCAACAATTACAGATAACTCTGTTGGCGCTGATGAATTAAATGTTTCAGGTGATGGTACATCAGGTCAATACTTAGCTTCTGATGGTGATGGCACAATGACATGGACTAACCTACCAGCAGGTGGTTTTAGTAATGTGCAAGTATTTACTGCGACAGGAACATGGACTAATCCAGGTAACGTAGATAAAGTTAAAGTTACCGTCGTTGGTGGCGGTGGCGGTGGGGGAGGCGGTGGTCCTTCTACCAGTGTTGGCGGTGGAGGAGGTGGTGGAGCAGGTTCTGCCGTTGAAGTAGTACCATTCCCAACAGCTACAAACGTTGCTGTTACAGTTGGACCAGGAAGTACAGGTGGTTCTGTTGGACCTAATAATGGAGGTAATGGTAACTCAGGTGGTACATCATCATTTGGCGCATACTGTTCTGCGACTGGAGGCGGTGGTGGCCTTGGTGCACAAGGTTATGGACCAGCAACATCAGGACTTGGCGGAACTTATGGAACAGGATCAGGCGGAACATACAATACATCAGGCGGTTATGGAGATAATGGTCGTGGACTGTATTCTCCTAACAATATGACAATGGGTGGTAACGGAGGAGCATCAGTATTTGGCGGTGGTGGTAGAGGTGGTCAATTTGATAATATTCCTTCTCAAGCTGCATCTCCAACTGCATATGGAGCAGGGGGCGGTGGTGGTGGTGGTCGACCAGGAACTGTAGGTTCAGGCGGAACTCAGGGTATTGTTATTGTTGAATATTAATTGAGGAATTAAAAATGGCAAAAAAAGCATTAGTAAGTACTGTAGAACCTTATGGACAAGACAATACAGGGTACCGAGTTGTTCAGGTTGTTGAAGTAGGACAAGAATTTGAAGTGCATTCTAGCTTAGTTTGGAAAGATTGTAGTGATGATATTGTCCCAAACATGTGGTGGTATAAACCTGATACAGAGACATTTAAAAAAATGCCATATGCTGTTGATCCTGTAGAAGCATTAGGCGCTTTAGCAGAAGATGCAGATGGTAACCCAACAGAAAGATTTGTTTGGAATTGGGATACAGAGTCTTGGTCAAAAGAAACTGTCTAATATAAGTTATACTAGACATTAGCAAGTTAATTATATTATAATGAGTGAATGCTTGTTAGATATATAATAAACCCAAGATGTAAAGTAGGCTGGGAGAACTTTGTTTTTTTCCAGCCTATAAATTTATTAGCAGACCTAATAAAAACAAGAACAAACAACACTAGATATTTAAAGTGCCCTGCGTTTCAAGATTATTATAAAAATACCTTTATTATAAAGTCACCTGTTGATATTAAATTAAATATTAACAAAGAAGGCGATAACTTTCATATCAATGCTCCAAATAATACTCAAGAATTTTTTGATAGATTTGTTCATGTTAGACATGACGAAAACAAACTATATTTAACATTATCAATTCAAATTCAATATGTGTTTATAAGTAAAGACCCTGTCATGGTTGAAGTGCTACCAACCAATTTTCACAACACAAGCTTTAGAGGAAATATTAACCTTATTGGGGGAACGTTTGATATATCTAAATGGTATAGACCAGTAGATTTTACATTTGAAGTTGTTGACGGATGTAATACTATAGATATAAAAAGGGGTGACCCATTAATGTATGTTAAATTTAATACTAATAGTAAAGTAAAATTAGAAGAACAAGAATATAATGAAGAACTGCTACAAACAGTTAATGCTTGTTTAGACACAAAATATTATAAGCCAAATAATACTATGCAAGATAATTATAATCTTGCTGAAAAGGTTATCAATAAAATTAAAACTAAATTATTTAAAGGATGCCCGTTTAAAAAATTATGGTAGACACAGCTCAAATATTTGAAACACAAAGATACGTACATTTAAAAGATTTTTTAGACGAATATAATTGTCAAGAACTTACAGAAATACTAAAAGATTTAGTAGCTCAAGGGAAAACAGAAAAAGATTCACAATGTCCTATATCTGATGCAATACATGGAACGGTAACATTTGATAAGTTATTAGAAGACTTATTACCTCATTTTGAAAAAGCTAGTGGTAAAAAACTATACCCTACATATTCTTATGCAAGGTTATATAAACGTGGTGAGCAGTTAAAAAAACATACTGATAGACCCGCTTGTGAAATATCAGCGACACTTACTTTAGGGTTTGAAGGCAATCCTTGGGCAATTTATATGGCAGGGAATAAAGTAGAGATGCAGGTGGGAGATGCTATTTTATATCGAGGTATGGAGCTAGAACATTGGCGAGAAATATATTCAGAAGGTGAATGGCAAGCTCAAGTATTTCTTCATTATGTAGATGCTGATGGACCCCATGCTGACCAAAAGTATGATGGAAGAGAATCACTAGGTATATCAAAAAGCCAGTATGATAATAATATTAAACATATAACCGACTGCGCAATATTTTACAACCATATAACCCCGTCTTTTTGTAACAATATTATCAAAGAGTATTCACAAGATGTCCATGATAAATTACCGCCTGTTATAGGTTCTGATAAAGGATCAGTAGATAAAACAATTAGAGATGTTAAAAGACTTATTCTTCCACAAAATAAAGGAATAGGTGGGATATTAACTTCAACAGCGTTAAATGCTAACCACCATTGGTGGAAATATAACATTACACATTCTAACCAAACAGAGTTTTTAGTGTATGACCCCGATGGGCATTACAACCCTCATGTAGATACATTTCATCAACATAGTGATGAAACAAGAAAATTAACGGCTTTAGCATTTTTAAATGATGATTTTGAAGGGGGTAAGTTCTTTTTAAATGCTGACGGAAGAATATTTTACCCTCCACAATCTAGAGGAACCGTGCTTGTATTTCCTAGCTATATGGTTCACGGGGTTGAGCCTGTTACAAAAGGAATTAGATATAGCTGTGTTACTTGGCTAGTCGGTCCATATTTTAAATGATTTTAACAATAGACCACTTTTTATCTGAAGAAGAGTGTAGTAATTTAATAAAAATATTTGAAAGTAATTACCATACCCTAGGCAATGAATATAAAAAAAGTAAAACACTAAAACTATATCCAATTATAAGTAGCTTAGATGAATATAATAAAACTGTTGTGTTTGCAAAATATATTCATGCAAAGTTAACTTGTGAAGCTAATAAATATGACTCTGTTTATATTAGTAATATTGAGTTAGTGAAATGGGATAAAGGGTCCTATATGGATAAACATTATGATCATGCTGAAGATACATTTGGATGCATTATTAATCTTAATGAAAACTATACTGGAGGTAATACAGTAATTAGTAATAAAACGATAATGCCTAAAATTGGCAAATTATTAATATTTGATTCTAGCAAACAAGAACATTTTGTTTCCGTAGTTGAAGACAATGTAAGATATACTTGTGCTTTTTGGTGTAGAAAATATGTTAATAGTTAACAGCAAACCTTTTTATCACATAGTAATAAATATTGATAATTATAAAGAACACAAAGGAGCTTTATTAAATTTAATAAATAATGCCCGATCAAACGCAATATATAAAACGGTTAAAACTGATTTTGAATTAGATGATGCAAATTATAAATATAAAGAATTGTTTTTAGCAATGATTAAACAACACATGATGGAGCTTAAACAAGAATTATCTTTTAATGAATATAAAGCTAAGCTTCAAATCACTAGGTTATGGTTTCAACAATATAATAAAAGTGATTATCATAAATGGCATAGTCACGCAGATTGCAATTATAGTAATGTATTTTATTTAGAAAATGATGCAGATATTAGGACTGAGTTTTATGACTATGTAAGTAAAAGAACTTATGATATTGAGGTAAAAGAAGGGGACTTATTAGTATTCCCATCATATTTAATACATAAGTCAAAACCAAATATTTCAGACAAAAGAAAAACTGTTATTGCATTTAATATAAATATAAAAGATGAGACTGATTGATAATATTTTTATAGGATATGTAGACAATTATATAACTGATGGTTTATTAACAATACTTAATGAACTAAAAACTAACAATGATGGGATACCATTTAATTCTTCATGTACAATTGATGGGTTTCAAACAAATAACCTTATTGACCAAGATAACATAAAGCCTTATCTAAAATATATAATGACATTATTACCTAGTAATAAACTAAAACATAGATGGTTTCATATGATTGATTATAATATTTCAGGATACCAAAAAGAACATACGCATGAAAACACCGAAAAATATAGTTATATAATTTATTTAGAAAATAGCGCAAGTGGAGAAACATATTTTAAAATAACAGATAAAAACACTATGTATATTAAGCCTATAAAAAACATGGTTGTATTTTTTCCATCATATTTAAAACATGGTTCGTTACAAATAACTGATAATAAAAAAATAGCCGTAGGAGCACTCACTTGATAGATAAACCAAATTTCATAGAAGTATATAAAAATGTATTACGTCCTGAGTTTTGTGATGAGGTAATACATTATTTTAATGTAGCAGAAAAAAACAATTGTATATTAGATAGACAGTCTCATGACCAAGCTAGAAAAATAGATAAAGAAGACTTAGCAACATATCTACCTAACCCAAGTTATCCAATGCATCACACGGCAGAACACCTATTAAAAGAGTTTAATGATACTTTATGGGGAGTTTGTTATAAAGCCTATGCTGAAAAGTATGGTGTATTACATGATATAGATAAACACAGTTCATATACTATGAAAATACAAAAAACAGAACCAGGACAAGGATACCATATTTGGCATTGTGAAGCTGATGGTAGACGAAGTTCTGTACGGTTACTTGCATGGACTGCTTACATGAATGATGACTTTGAAGCAGGTGAGACGGAGTTTCTTTATCAACAATACAGACATAAGCCAAGTAGAGGTGATATTATTATTTTCCCTGCAGCATTTACACATACTCATAGAGGTAATCCTCCAATTAATGGCATTAAATATATAATTACAGGTTGGGTAGAATTTTAAAAAATAATGTATAATATTGCCTATAAGTCAATACTTTTGGGGCAATTAGTTGAAAGATTTTATTTGGTATCTTAGCGTCGCTTTGGGCGTTGCTTTTGCTTTACTCGTAACAGAGTATGCTTTCGCTGGTGGAACGACCACCATAAAATATCAAGGCCAACCTGTCCCTTCAGCCATGGCACCGTCCATGTCTGCATTTTCACAAGATGTATGTGCTGTTCCTGTTAGCGGTGGAGCTAATACAGGAGTCTTCGCGATTTCAGGGGGGACTGTTATGACAGACGATAACTGTGTGAGACTAAAAAACGCGAAGGCTTTACATGATATGGGCCTCAAAGTAGCAGCAGTGTCGTTGCTCTGTAAGAACCCAGATGTCTGGGATGCTATGGAAATGTCAGGCAGTCCATGCCCTGTTGGTGGATCAGTCGGTGATGCTGCACGATTGGCTTGGTGGGAATTAGAACCTGCCAGATTTAAAAAATTATATGGTCAGAACTATGAGGTAAAAAAGCCTGAGGTAAAAGATGAAGAAGCTACTACTTACCCTTATAACCCTGACAACATGGAGTAATTATGGATATACATGGTATTGTACTTACGATCAAAATGAAAGTGGTTGGTATGATGGCACGAGCATGGTCTGCTATGACATCAGTGTGGAAGTGGCTCTGGAACAACATTACTGCGTATGGCATGCGCCTAGTGACCCTTATTGTTCAATATATAAAGCAGAGCCTGTATGTAGCGACACAGTGGAGTATCGAACACTTGCATGTACTGAGCCTAATACTGTTGGCGTGGTTAATCAAATGCGTGATTATTATTGTCAAACCAGTACATTCGGCCCTTGGATCACTACTTCAGAAAATTGTAGCCCAGCACCAGCAACTTGTATTGATACTGCAGAGACAAGGGAAATAGCATGCGATTCAGGTTACGAAGGATCAATAACTCAGGTAAGGCAATTCACTTGCTCAGACCCTTATGGTCAAGGACAGTGGACAGATTGGGTAGAATCAAACAGAAATTGCACACTAAGCATGACAGACCCAACATCTCCGTTATCAACGACTATACCCCAAGCAACTTCGGATGGTTCTTCAACAGACCTAGCGAGCCAACTCTCCACGAGTGTACAACCTCCAGCAATAGACAATGTAACTGCACCGGAGAATGCGCAGGTCTTGACGACGACTATGCCAGATTTGGTGCAACCGAAGGAGGAGTCTTTAGAGACCCAACCGAAGCAAGAACAGACGAAAGAAGACAAAAAAGAAGTTACTACGAACAACTTAGAAGAAACCGAATCGCAGCAAGAATCAAAGCAAAGCGAAGAAGAGAAGGACGAGGAAGAAACGGAGCAAGCGCCTGACGTACCAAAAGGCAAAGAATTAGTTCCAGGGTTTGGTATTACCATGTCACTGGATGTTTTAAACAACGGCATTCAGCTGCAAGAAATACAGTTAAACGATGTTTTAACTCTTATACAGGAACAAGAATATGGACAACAACAAAACATTCTCCTTGACTTTATCTTCCCGGACGATGTTAACTCTGGTCTTAACAGCCTTGCCGATTATAGGTGGAGGAGCTTATTACGGGATAACCCTCTACAACAAGATGCTTTCGGTGATTAATAAGTTTGATTACACCAAGGTAGTTATGCTAGAAGAACAGTTAAATGACCAACGTGAGAGATATGTTGAGCTGATGCAAACTAATATTAGATTACAAGAAAAAGCAAGTGAGGCTATAGCTCTAGCCCGTGAAGCAAAGGCAGTAAGTTCAGGCACATCACGCGAAGTAGAAGCAGCGTTGTCTAGTATTAGAAGTGAGGTTAAGTCGCAAATAGACGGCGTTAATGATAAAATGAAGGCATTACAAAAAGCTACAACTAACCCATTAGCTAAATAAGGAGTATTAATGTTAAGTATTATTTCAGGTATATTAGGTTTTGCAACATCAGGTTTACCCAGTGTTTTAGATTTCTTCAAAAATAAAGGAGATCAGAAGCATGAACAAGCAATGGCTAGATTGGAAATGGAACGAGCCATGGAAATGGCTAAAGCTGGTTATGCGTCTCAAGAACGCATCGAAGAGTTCCGAACGGATCAAGTCGAGATGGAAACCTATGCCCAAGAAAGACTTGCACTCTACAAACACGATGCTGAAATCTCAAAGAATGCGTCTACTTGGGTTATTAATCTCCGTGCTAGTGTTCGCCCCGTTATCACCTATCTTATGCTTTTTGTTCTTTTATTTGTGGACATAGTAGGTTTGATATGGGCTATCAAATCTGGCGTAGATTTTGCTACTGCGATGGAAATAGTTTTTAGTAACGAAGAGATGGCAATCTTTGCAAGTATTATAGGGTTCTGGTTTGGTAGTAGGAGATGGGATAAAAAATAGTGAAAACATCACCGACAGGTATACACCTCATCAAGTATTTCGAGGGGGTTCGATATAAGCCATACATGTGCAGTGGTAACGTATGGACTGTCGGCTGTGGTCATGCACTATATCCTAGACAACTAGCAATGAATTTAGCTAATAGAGCTAAGTTTGATTTAAAACCAGAAGATAATAGAAATTGGACGAAA
>Ga0222719_10005366_pt1 | contig 11069 bp, 12 predicted proteins | sample C33_34DmetaG_FD_165039 | JGI IMG/M metagenome (GOLD analysis project Ga0222719, IMG submission 165039) | Estuarine water microbial communities from San Francisco Bay, California, United States - C33_34D | ecosystem: Environmental > Aquatic > Marine > Unclassified | place: USA: California...
CTTTGTATGGTCCTAATGCTCTTACAGGCTCTGTAGGCACACTTGAATTTGCTAACACTGTAAGTCTTACTGGTGTAGTAGGTACTGAACAAATTGGTACAGTTTCACCAAACATTGCTTTTGGTATTACAGGAGTAAGTGCTACAGGTGCTGTCAACACTGTAACTGACAATGTAACTGAAAAAGTTACAGGTGTTGTAGGAACATTTACCCTTAATGCAGCAGGACTTGATATTAGGTCTATTAATTATGTTCCTGTAACTGGTTCGCCAATGACAGGGTCAATAGGCACTGTAAGTCCGAATGTAGATGAACCAATTGCTACAGGTGTTCAAAGTACAACAGCATCTGGTTCTGTTCAAGTTAATATTGCTGAAAAAGTATCAAGTGTATCTGCGACAGGTGGTATAGGCTCTTTAGAACATAGTAATACTGTAACGCTGACAGGTGTTGAAGGTACTACAGCAGTAGAGCAAGTACAAATAAATGGTTTTGAGATAGATGTCTTAGAAAGACTTGAATCTGTTTCTGCTACAGGTGCAATAGGTTCACTTACAGTTAACATTGTTGAAGATGTTACAGGTGTAGTTGGAACATTCTCAGTAGGTACTCCTACAGTGACAGGCGTCGTTACAACATTCACTGCATCGGCATACGATAGAAGAAATGTAGCTAATACCTTACCTAAACAGACAAGCTCACAAAGGAGGGCTGCTTAATGGCATTGAAATGGCCCGATAAAGATCCTGACGAACAGTTAGACTATTCAATAAATTGGAAACCTGCTCTAGGCACTGATACAATAGCATCAGTCATTTGGAAAATATACGATGCAGATGGTGTGTTACAAACTTGGTCAAACAGTCAAATTGTAAATGGTTTACAGCTTGTTAGTCGAACCAACACAGATACAGTTGCTACAATATATCTAGGCAGTGGTACTGCTTTCACAACATATAAGATTGTGTGTCAGGTGACTGCCAGTGATGCAACCATTCGTGAACAAGAAGTTCGCATAAGAGTCGTGGAGAAAAACTGATGGCTTATGATTATCTCTCCCTTACAAATGAAGTATGTCGCAGACTTAATGAGACAGAACTTACGTCTGCTAACTTTGCTACAGCTACAGGCTTTTATGCACAAGTCAAAGATGCTATCAATGCTTCTATTCGTGATATAAACCAAAAACATTTCAACTGGCCCTTCAATCACAACACAGATGACATAACTCTTACTGCAGGTGAACTAAGATACCCTTTACCAGAAAATGCAAAGTACACAGACTTTGATACTGTTCGTATCTTACGTAATGCTTCACTTGACCTTAACGAAGCAAGAAGACTTAAACAATTAAGCTACGACGAATATGTAGACAGATACATAGATCAAGAAGGTGAGACAGATACTACAAAAGGCACAGTTCCTGAATACATTGTTCGTTCACAAGACGGTGATCTTATCGTCGCACCTATGCCAGACAAAGCCTATACAATTGAGTATGAATTTTTTATGATTCCTGCAGATTTAGACACATACGATGACGTTCCAACAGTACCATTCAGATTTAAACATGTAGTTGTGGATGGTGCAATGTATCATTCATACATGTTCAGAGACAATCTTGAATCAGCTACATTATCTCTCCGTAAATTTGAAGATGGCTTGAAACAAATGAGAACTTTACTTGTTAATGAAAACGTATATGCAAGGGCTGTTTAATGCCTGATAGGTGGCAAACACATTCGTTTGAGTTTAAGGGTGGTTTGATAACCAACCTATCTCCGTATCAACAGGGATTTCAAGCCCCCGGATCAGCACGAATACTTCGTAACTTTGAACCATCAATATTTGGTGGATACACTCGAATAGAAGGATTTGAAAAGTTCGATACAAATGCCCTAAGTAACACAGGTGTTATCAGAGGTATACATCGTTACGATGGAAATGTTTATGCTGTAAGAGGTGATGATCTGTTTAGATCTGCGGGTTCAGGATGGACACAGATAAGTGACAATGCAACTTATAGCAGTGCAGGTGTTACAATAGGTGGAACAGGTAAGGTACGATTTCTGAAGTACGACTTTGATGGCACAGAGAAACTTATGCTTGTAGATGGTACAGGCAAGCCTTACAGATTTGACGGAACTACGTTTGAACAACTATCTTCCTTACCAACTGATACATCAGGTTCTAGTTTTGTAATCAATTTCAAGAACCATATCTTTCTCGGAAACGGTAAAAGTCTTGTTTTTTCTGCTCCTTATGGCGATACGGACTTTACAAGTGCGAGTGGTGGTGGTATAATAAACGTAGCTGATACAATAACTGGATTAATTGTTTTCCGTGAAAGACTTATCGTATTTAGTGAAAGTAGTATAAACGTTCTTAATGGCAACAGTGTAGGTGACTTTCAACTACAACCAGTATCAAGAGACTTAGGGTGTGTTGCTGAAGATACCATTCAAGAGATAGGTGGTGACGTTATATTCTTAGGTCCTGATGGACTCAGACTTTTCTCTGCTACAGATAAAATAGGTGACTTTAGTCTTGCGGCCGTATCAAAAACAATACAAGTTGAGATACTTGATTTAATAAGTAGTAGTCCAAATGGTTTCTCAAGTACAGTTATTCGTGAAAAAAGTCAATATAGAATATTTGGTTATAATACAGGATATACCAACGCTTCAGCAAAAGGGATTGGTGCAACTCAACTAGAAACTGGCATAGCATTCAACGATACACGTGGCATAAATGCTTTTGTAACTTACAGTGAGTATGACGGTTTCGCAGAAAGAATTTACTTCGGCAACGCAGATGGATATATATATCAAATGGAACAAGGAAATACGTTTGCAGGCACAGACATACCTGCCACGTTTGCCACTCCGTTTATCCCATTGGGCGATCCGACTGTACGAAAGACAATATACAAGGGTGTAACATATTTGGATGTAAATGGTGATTTTGACCTTGAATATTCTCTCAAGTTTGATTTTGACCAACCCGATAGTATTCAACCTGATTCGATACTATCAAGTGATGCAGCGGCATCAATAACATACGGTTCAGGTATATATGGAACATCTTTGTTTGGGGTTAAGCAAAAAGCTACATACGAAGTACAAACAATAGGTTCAGGATTTACAGTGTCAATACTATATGAAACAACAGGTGCAAACACAGACGCTGTTTTTACAATAGATGCTGCTACATTGCAGTATTCTACTAACGCTAGGAGATAAAAAATGGGAAACGGATACACCCGTAATGATACAGCAAATAACATTGCAGACGGTAACGTAATTAACGCATCCGATCTCGATGGAGAGTTTGATAAACTTCAGACTGCATTTGACGGTAGTAGTGGACACTCACACGACGGTACAACAGGTGAAGGACCACAAATTGCTGCAGGAGGTTTAGCAAGTAATGCTGTAACAACTGCAAAGATAGCCAACGATGCTGTCACACTTGGAACTAAAACATCAGGTAACTATGTGGCTGCAGGTGCGACATCAGGAACAGGCATAAGTGGTTCTGTATCATCTGAAGGTGGTACGTTTACTGTTACATCAAATGCTACAGATGCTAATACAGCAAATACGATTGTTGCTCGTGATGGTAGTGGTAACTTTAATGCAGGAAATGTAACTGTAGGAAACTTAATTACTTCAGGTAATGTAGATGGGCGTGACGTTTCTGCAGATGGCACAAAACTAGATGGCATTGAAAGTGGTGCAACAGCAGACCAAACGGCCGCAGAAATTAGAACACTTGTTGGAAGTGCTTCAGACAGTAATGTCTTTACAGATGCTGACCACTCTAAGTTAAACGGTATTGAAGGAAGTGCAGATGTAACTGATAGCACAAATGTTGGTTCATCACTTACAGGTTTTACAACAGATACTTCTTTTGTGGGTGGTGATTTAATACCAGTCTATGATGTATCTCAATCACGTTGGGAAAAGGGAACTGTAACTAACGTAGCTTTAGCAGGTCCCACTGGTCCCACTGGTCCTACTGGTCCTACTGGTCCTCAAGGAGTAGCAGGTCCAACAGGTCCTGCAGGTGCTGATGGTGCTACTGGTCCTACTGGTCCAACTGGTCCTCAAGGAGTAGCAGGGCCTACTGGTCCAACTGGTCCAACTGGACCTACAGGTCCTACAGGTCCAACAGGTCCTGCAGGTACTCCAAGCACAAATACTAATGTAGTAGGTTCATACACTTTATGTTTTTCAACTGTTCAGATAGGTAGTTTTAAGAACTTTGGTCAAACAACTAATTCATCCTCTCAGCTTAGACCAACTCACGCTGCGGGTACAAATATCGGGCCTGCTGGACAATTATCTGGCACATGGAGAGTTATGGGATTATCAAACACACAACAAAATTCAAGCGGTTCAAGTTGTGTGAGTACATGGGTAAGAATATCGTAAGGAGTTTAATATGGCTGGCATTATAATAACTGAATATAGAAATGTTGTTTCATGGAATGACGAAAACACAATTTTTGATTTAGAGTTGAATCATCCTACTCATGGTTGGATACCTTTTAATCTAAACATGAGTGACACTGGCTCAGATATAGACATACAGGCACTAAGAACTTTAATAGGTAATAATTTTAGTCCAGTGTCACAACAGATGAAAGATGAATCTGAAGCTAGTGCAGTTCGTTTTCAAAGAGATGCTAGATTGAAGGAAGAGGTTGATCCATTAATTACTAACCAAATTCGTTGGAATGAACTTTCAACTGAAAAGCAAAATGAGTGGATGCAATACAGAACAGACTTACTTAATGTGCCTCAACAATCAGGCTTTCCACATAATGTAACATTTCCAACAAAGCCATCGTAAATGTTAATGGTATTGTTTTTTGTCTACAGATGTTAAAATAGAAACCAAGCTTTATAATTTTGAAATGGATGCACCTATTTCAGAAACAAATTTAAATCTTGAAACTCAGTTAAAAAATAGAATAATTAATTTTTTGTTAAATTGTGATGATGAAATGAAGCATGAAACAAATGTCAAGGCAACAATGACAAATTATTTCATGCACAAAAAAAATCCTGATTTTAAAACTTTATCAGATATAATATTAAAAATTTTACACAAGGTAATAGAAGCAGATAAATTTGATAGCAATGAGTCTTATTTTTACACGATGGATTGTTGGGGAGCAGTTTATTCAAAAGGACATGAAGCAGTAGTACATCATCATTTTCCTTCATTGTGGTCGTGGTGTTATTATTTAAAATGTCCAAAAGGATCTAGTCCTTTAGTTTTTCCAGACTCAAACATTATATTTGAACCTAAAGAAAACGAATTAGTTATTTTTCCTGCCTATTTAAATCACTATGTACCAGTATATGAAAAAGATGAAAAAAGAATAATGATTGCAGGAAATATAGGTCTAGATGCAGTAAGATATGAAAAAATAAATTATAAGAGGTTAAGAGGTAGTGATTAAAGTCGTCGAAAAACAAAATATGGAAATGAGACTGAACTGGCAGATGTTTACAGGTGCGATAAGCGAAGGTATCATTGATGATATTGTTGCACAAGTAGACAAAATTGAGCAAGCTAAAACTTTCAACGATGCTGATAAAAGATTTAGAAGTAGTCGCATTTCTTGGGTTGATGACAAAAGAGTCTTAAATTTACTATATGAATATGTAAACACGGCTAATTTTAATGCTTTCAACGTTCATATTTTTAAAAAAGCATCGGTACAATACACTGAATATCATGCTGATGAAGATGGGCATTATGATTGGCATCATGACATAAATTGGAATGAAAATAATGGTTTGGATAGAAAATTATCAGTAACTGTACAGCTATCTAATCCTGATGAATATGAGGGTGGCAATTTTGAATTTGGTGAATGTCAAACACCACAGCAAGAAATGAAAACGAAAGGCACTGTCTTAGTTTTTCCAAGTTATTTAAGGCATAAAGTTTCTCCAGTTACAAAGGGCGTGAGGAAATCCTTAGTTGCATGGTTTGAAGGCCCACAGTGGAGATAATTAATTGCCTGATTTTATGAGTGAATATAAATGCGACGACAGTATTTGTAATGATTTAATTGAATTTTTTCGTCAAAACAAACACAATGCTTCTGATGGAAAAACAAATAATACTGTGATAAAAGAGGTAAAAGATTCTATAGATTTAGGTGTTCATCCAAAAGATGACAAAGAACCAGTGCAAAACTATACGAAATTTCTATGGGATTGTATGGAAGATTATGTAAAAATTTATCCTTATTTAAGGGATGTTTATACCTTCTCTATTACAGAGGTAATGAACATACAAAAATATCCTATAGGTGGTGGTTTTAAATTATGGCATACTGAAAGAAATGGAGCTTTTGATTTAACGATAAAAAGAGTTTTGGTTTTTATGACTTACTTAAATGACGTTGAAGATGGTGGTACAGAATTTCTACATCAAAACAAAACAATAAAAGCCGAAAAAGGTAAGACTCTAATATGGCCCAGTGATTGGACTCATGCACATAGAGGTCAAGTATCTTATACAAAAGAAAAGATGATTATAACTGGATGGTTTAGCCACCTTTGGGATTAGCTAGGAATAAAACCACATGAAACTAGAAATGCAGCCTGAATTAAAAGTACAAATGGAACTAGATGCACATGAAAAAGAGTGTGCTATCCGATACCAAACCGTCAACGATAAGCTAGAAACCTTAGACAAAAGAATGTGGCGAATAGAAGCTATGTCTATGGTGGGTACACTTGGGGTGGTGGCTTTGGTTGTAGCAATAGTGATGAAGTAAGGATAAAGATATGCTTCCAGATACAAATAGAGCAATAGACACAGATGCAAAACTTGAACAGGAAATGGCTAACCTCGCAGGAGGAGTTGGTACAAACGTTCCACAAGTGACGGCAGTTAGACCTGAAGTAAAAGATGCCGAGCTTCAAGGCACAGAAGGTGTCACATTAGGTACGACCCCTAAAGCAACAACAGCTCAAACTCCAACTCAAGTCATGCCAACTGCTCCAACTGGCACTGAAGGCGTAGGACAAATAGAAGGCATAGAAAGAACTGCTCCAAGTGTTACCACTATGGATACGGCTCAAATTACGCCTACTGGCGACTACATGCAAGAGGTACAAGGTACAGTAAGTCCTGAAGCCGTAGCTACTGCCCAAACAGAAGAATTAGATAAGCGTGGCACAGTCCAATACCAAATGACACAGCTTATGTCTGCACTCGAAGAAGGTGGTGAGATGCCACCGTGGGCATCCCCTGCAGTTAGAAAAGTGGGTGCGATCATGCAGGCTAGAGGTCTCGGTGCTTCTAGTATGGCTTCTGCGGCCATAACTCAAGCTGTGATGGAATCAGGGATTGCTATTGCCACTCAAGATGCAAACAAATACTCTACAATTCAATTACAGAACTTGAACAACAAACAGCAGACTGCTTTAGCTAATGCTGCTACCTTTGCGGCAATGGACAAGGCTAACTTATCTGCAAGGCTACAATCAGCAGTAACAAACGCCCAATCACTATTATCTGTAGACACAGCTAACCTAACTGCTCAACAGCAAACAAACACACTAAACTACAATGCTCTCACCCAAGCTATGTTCAAAGACGCAGCAGAAGAGAATGCAAGAAGAGAGTTCAATGCTAAGAACGAGCTACAGGTACAAGAATTCTTTGCAGAGTTAGGTTCGCAGGTAGAAACAGCCAATGCAAATAGAACTGCTGCCATAAATCAATTCAACGTTGGTGAAGCAAACGCTATGAACCAATTCAATGCTTCCATACAAGATGCAAGAGATAAGTTCAACTCTAATATGCAATATGCTATCGATCAATCCAACGTGAACTGGAGACGACAGGTTAACACAGCCGATACAGCTATACAAAATGAAACTAACAGAATTAATGTTCAAAACCTATTCAACATGAATCAGTCTGCTTTGAATGCTCTGTGGCAAAAGTACAGAGATAATGCTGCTTGGAACTTTCAAAAGTCTGAATCAGCCTTGCAAAGACAGCACGAGATTGGTATAATGGCTATGGAGTTTGCTAACGCAAAAGAAACTTATACCAGAGAACAAAAAGATAGTATCGGCATAGGAGTAGGTAACTGGCTTGCTACTTGGGCAGCTATGTAAAAATGAAGAGGAATTAAATAATGTCATGGTGGGATAGAATAGTTGATTGGGGTGCGGAAGCGATAGGGTATGAGGACGTAGCAGACTACTCTGATTTTGCAGGAGATGCCTATAGTGCAGGCAGACAACTTATCAGAGATGTAGATGATTTTCTTGAAAGTGATACTTTTGGGTTTATTAAAAAGGGTGCTAAAGCTTACGGGACAGCGGCAGGTTTATTTGATGCAGACGGTAAAAGAACTGGGCAACAACCTTTTAAACAAGCTCGAACAAGACAGTCAAGAAGCTACAGAGGTATGTTCCCCGGAAGTGGTGGCACTCCCTCATATCAAGCAAGTCAAGTCAACATGGCAGTCGGAGCTAATAATCCGAACATACAAACTGCACTAGCAGCCTTGATGAATGCTTCATACAACACACAAATGAATAACGTGGTTAGCCAATTTACTGTTAGTCCTACTATCGGACAAGGTAGGAAGACAGCAGTGGGTACGACCTCACTACAGCGTAGCCAAAGAATGAGGACAGCTTAATGGATGAAATGGACATGGAAGCACCTGTAGGTTCTATAGAAGCGAAAGACCCTTTTGCAGTAGCACCTCCCGGACATTCTCTAACACAAGACAACTCACGATGGGCATGGGGTAAGCCACCTCAGATAACAGATCCTGAAGAAGCTTTGGAAGTTGCAATATCATCTCTGCAAAGACCTAAAGTACGAGACGAGATGTTTAAGCTACTTTATACAGGAATATCTGTAGAGGTTATGGTAGAAGGCTACGTGCTACAAGCTTTCCACGATGGTAAGTTTATGCCTGACGTAGGAATGCTTATTCAACCGCCACTCGGTATGTACATCGCACACATGGCAGAAGAAGCAGGTATCCCATATCGCTTGTTTGAAAATGAAGATGCGGGTACAGAAGGACAAATGAGTGATGAGACTTTCTTCTCTATGATGAAAGAAAATAACCCACGTATGTTTGAATTTATTAGAGAGAACGTCAACGAGTCTATTAGAGAAGGTAACATGCCGTCTGAACCACGAGAAGAAAACTTTATGACGATGGATATGCCAGAGCCACGAGAAATGGAGATGCCACCTGAAGAGATGGAAATGGACGATTCTCCTGAAGAAGAGCAGATAGAAACAGAAGAGGAAGCAACAATATGAGCATAGGTTTAGCATTTGTACAAGGACTCGTTGGTGGCTTTCAAAAGAACATAGAACGAGAGCAAGCACTAAGAACAGCAGACGATCAAAGATTAGCAGGTCTTCAGGATACTTTGTTTCAAGCCACTGCTAAAGCTGCTGCGGAAGGTAACCCTGTTCCTAGTCAATTAGGGGATATGCTAAGACAAGCTAAAGAAGATGTAGGGAAAAGACCTGATATTGGTCTGTTCGGTACAGGTAAAGCAGATAGGTTGAACTTAGATTTTACTGGATTAGCTGGTACTTTAAATAATGTAGATGCTAATATGATAACATTTGGTTCATACTCTTTACCAGCCACAAAAATGTATGCTGATAAAGCAACTAGAAGAAATGACTATGGTCATTCAAAAGAATTTTTTATGAGTCTTCAAAATCATTTTGCAACCGAAGAAAACAGAAAAAAGTTCATGGATCATTTTAAGAAAAATCCAAATGATTTAAATATACTGCGTAAAGAATTTACTAAGAGAAAGAAGAATTACTTACAAGGTTGGACTCAAGAGAAAAGCAAGATAAATGAGACTGATAACGAGCTTGTATTTACAGAGTTATTTGGGGATTACGCTCTAAGTCCTTTAGAAGAAATGTTTGGAACAAATAAAACTAAAGACACTGTAGGCACTCTAAACAGTATACAAAAAAATAGAACTGCAAGTGGAAGTTTACCAAAATCAGTATTCTTTAAAACTAAAAATCCGAATGTTGCTTATAGTTATGGTAATTTTAAAGACTTAGATACATTAGCTCAGATCGCTGCTAACAACGGGTATGGCAACGTACAAGAATTTGTATGGGATTATCAAGAGTTAGCTCCCGGAGGTGTCTTGGGAGATGTAGATAAAGATAATCCCTACGACGACATTCGATCACACTATAAATATTTGTTTCACGGTATTGAATTATTTAAATTAGGTGCATCTGATATCCTAAACTTAGATACACCAGAAAAAAAGAAGGCTATAAAAGATTACATAGACAAGAATTTTGCTGGAGATAGATTTCAAGCAGTGTTGGCTTTAGCTCCTATTATAAAAGAACCTTTTGTAGCAGGTAGTGAATTAGAAAAAAATGGAGTTATAGTTTCAGGTAAAAAGAGAGAAGATGAAATAGCTGAAATACTAGGCTTTAAGAAAGACGAATTTAATAAAGCATACACAAATGCCGTCGGCTCTGTTAACGACCTTAAAAGCTTATTAAAATTAGAGAGTGAAGTAAAAACATCAGAAGGTTTAATGAGAGCATTAGATAGATTAGGATTTAACATATTTGGTCCTACAGGTCAAGTTGATCAATTTGGACAAATCCTATTTAACGGCGGTGTTAAAGATACTAATAAAGATACTGCAGGTGCATTTCAAGCCACCATACAAAAATACTTTGGTTCTGACCCATCTAAATACGGAAGAATTCAATCTATGAAGATATCTCTGGCCGCAAAGATGGCTCGTGCAGTTGACCCAGCAGGTAGATTATCTAACCAAGACTTTGAGATGCAGTTACAAAGACTGGGTCAAACTGGTATATTTACAAGTAAAATAGAGCAAGTCTCAGCGTTAAAGACTGTTATTGCAGAATTTGAAAGAATCAGAGACAGGCTTACTGTAATGAATAAGATAGTGAATAAGCCTGCCACTGGGGGTAGCAATACTCTTTCAAGTAGAGAAAGGCGAATAATATATGCTGATAAGCAACTT
>Ga0222719_10005371_pt1 | contig 11063 bp, 10 predicted proteins | sample C33_34DmetaG_FD_165039 | JGI IMG/M metagenome (GOLD analysis project Ga0222719, IMG submission 165039) | Estuarine water microbial communities from San Francisco Bay, California, United States - C33_34D | ecosystem: Environmental > Aquatic > Marine > Unclassified | place: USA: California...
ATAAAAGATTAAAAGACAATATTATACAAATTTCTAATCCAATAGAAAAGATTAAATCTATTGGTGGGTATGAATTTGATTGGAATGATAATCAATCAACATACGAAGGACACGACATTGGTGTTATAGCACAAGAAATTGAAGAAGTTTTACCAGAATTAGTTACAACAAGAGATACTGGATATAAAGCAGTAAAATATGAAAAAATCATAGCACTATTGATTGAAGGTATCAAAGAACAACAAAAACAAATAGACGAGATAAAGAATAAATTATAATCTTGTTATATTTATTAATGTATATACAAATAGACTATTAATAGGAGAATTTTAATGGCTCAAGAACCAATATGGCCAGGAAGTGGTTCGAGTGTTTTTGGTAACACACCTTTTGGTATTTACGAAGATGACTACGAATTTCAGAACGAAGCACCAAAAGTAGCAGATTGGTGTGCAAAAAGACTTGGATATCCAATTATGGATATAGAACTTCAAGACAAACAATTTTATGCTTGTTTTGAAGAATCTATATCTGAATATGGTGCACAAGTTAATCAATTTAACATTCGAGATAACTTATTACATTTAAGGGGTCAATCAACCAGTTCAAACTTTACACATAAAAGAGTAAAACCTACATTATCTGAAAATATATTCATAGGAGAAGATTATGGTTCAGAAGCTCAAGTTGGTGGAAATGTTGATTATAAAAGAACTGCCGTTTCGGTTAATTCTGGTAGTCAAACTTATGATTTAAATAGTGTTATAGCTGAGGCAAGTCATTCAGGTACATCAATTGAAGTTAAAAGAGTTCATTATGAATCAAGACCGGCAGTTACAAGATACTTTGACCCATACGCATCAACGGGATTTGGAACTTACAATATGTTGGACGGATTTGGTTTTGGTAGTTATTCACCAGCGATTACTTTCGTATTACAACCAATCTACGCAGATTTGTTGAGAGTTCAAGCAATTGAATTTAACGACCAAATTAGAAAATCTGCATATAGTTTTGAAATTCGTAATAATCAATTGAGAATATTTCCAGTTCCAACTACATCAGGTTCAGTTTGGGTGGATTATATTTTAACAAGTGATAGAGATAATCCATTGAGAACTCGTTATAGTGGTTCATTAGGAGTGGTGTCTGATTATTCAAATGCTCAGTATGATTTTATGGAATACTCTAATATCAATGATGTGGGTAAACAATGGATAAGAAAATATTGTTTAGCATTATCAAAAGAGTTATTAGGTATCGTCCGTAGTAAATACGGAACTATTCCGATTCCAAACGCGGAAGTTTCATTAGACGGAGAAACTCTAAGAGCAGAAGCTACTGCAGAAAAAGAACAATTAATAGAACAATTGAGAGAAAATTTAGAACAAACCAGTCGTAAGGCATTGTTGGAAGCTCAAAAAGATGAAAGTGAATTCCAACAAGAAACTCTAAAGAAAGTTCCTTACCCAATCTATATAGGATAATAAAATGCCACAAAGATTTTATGGAAATAAAGATTTGGCAACCTTTGAGAAGTTCAATAGAGAACTTTTAGGGGAACCAAACATTGATGATTGCGGGATAATCGACCAGTTTGTAATTCTTTACAGAACTTCAGTATATGATACAGAAACAAATATGTATGGTGAAGCATCACAAGGTAAAACTTACAAACAAGGTGTAAAACTTCCGTGTATTGTTGATGCCGAAGACTTTAATTTTGAGTATGATGACTTTGGACCAGACAATAAACAAAATGTAAAGTTTGCATTCCAAAGAGCATACTTAGTCGAAGTAAATCTAAAACCAGATATCGGAGATATTCTAAAATGGAACGACGGATATTTTGAGGTTAAAGATTATAATGAAAATCAATTAGTTGGTGGAGACCCAACAAAATCACACTCAATCGTAGTAACAGGACATTTAACAAGAATGCCAACCACAAACTTAGAAGAATATAGAGGATTTTAATGGCAAGAAATAAACCAATACCAAGAAGTCAACGAAATACTTTTAATCGTGGTACTAAAATTAGTCGTAATAATGATGATGTAAAAAATATATCAGTTGGTATTATGGATATGGATAGTGCAATTATGTACTATTTTAATGAAGTTATTAAACCAAGTGTAGAAGTAAATAATGAAAAAGTAAAAGTTCCTTGTATTTATGCATCACCAGAAAGGTGGGTAACGATTTCGAAACAAGGTTATTTACGAGATAAAAAAAGACAAATTATTGTTCCATTGATTGTATTCAAACGAACAGGTATGAGTCGTGATGATAATATGCCAATTGACAAGTTGGATGCAAATGACCCAAATTTATTTTATTCTTTTGAGAAAAAATTCACACAACACAATCGATACGATAAATTTTCAGTTTTACAAAACATTTCACCAGGTAGAGAATATTATAATGTAGCAATGCCAGACTATGTTCAGTTATCATATGAATTTACCATATGGACATCTTACATAGACCAAATGAATAGTATCGTTGAAAAGATTAATTATTCTGACGGAGCATATTGGGGTGAACCAGGTAAAATGAGATTTAGAACTCGTATTGATAGTTTTTCAGATGCGAGTACAATAGACGGAGAACGATTAATCAAAACAACATTTAGTTTAACATTAAATGGATATCTTGTTCCAGAAACTTTTAACAACAAAACAACAACACAAAAGTATTTAACACCAAAGAAAATTATTTTAAGAGAAAGTGCTGACCAAACAATAGTAGATGATAAAGGTAGAGTTTCTTTATCACCAAACGCAGCAGTTGAAGGTGGAGACCCAGCAAAAGATATTTATTCTATTAATATTTCAAATGGATTAGTTTTTGAACAAGGAACTGGTGTTACAATTTCTAACAATGGTATAAGTTTTGATGGTTCATCTGGACTAACACAAGAATTTTCAATCGGACAATCAGTCGGAACCACAGATAATGTTCAATTCAATACATTGACTGCAAACTCAGTTCAAATAGGAACAGGAACCACGGTAATTGCAGATGGAAGTATCAGTAGTTCAGATGGAACAATCGAAATAACAGGTTCAACCACAATAACCGGTAGTTTAACGGTATTGGGTAATGTCCAAGTAACAGGAAGTTTAACAGCAGACATTGTTACAACACAAGTAACCACTCGTTCAGTAGATTATTCAACAGGTTCAAATGCATTTGGACAATCATTATCCGATACTCACGAGTTTACAGGTTCGGTAGATGTTACTGGGTCATTTAAACTAAATGGATATAGTGTAAATGAAATCTCAAATGATGTTAATTTAACTAATCAAAGTCAAACAGCATTAGTAACTGAATATGTATTGGCAAACACTACGGTTTCTTCCGGTGTATCAAATGATGATATAACTTATTTAAGAAAGAATTTTTATAAAACATCAGCCGGTATTAGTGGTAGTAATACAGCAAGTTTCACTGCAGTAACCGCATCTGCAACAAGTGGTATGACATCAACAAGTAAAAATGACTTTGTGTTCTTTGTAAATGGACAATATATGGAACACGACGCAATCTCAATTCAACAAAAAAATAGTACAGAATTTTTATTAAAGGTAGACACCGATTCCATAGGGTATGAATTAGAATCCGATGACGAAATTTTAGGAATCGGAAAGTTTAATTCATAAGATGTCGGATATTTTATTTAAAACCAGAAACCCATTATTAGCCAAACAAGGTACAGGTGTAACTTTAACTAAAAATGGACAAACAGGAAATTTTAAAATTGATGGTAGTGACACTTCGACAATTCAAGTTTCCATAGGACAAGCCGTCCAAACAAGTTCCAATGTTCAATTCAATGATGTAACTTTAAGTAGTGATAGTTTAACCGTAGGTACAGGTTCAGATGTATTGGTTTTTAGTGATGGTAAAATAGTCGGTGATGTTCACTTTCAACAAAAAGTATTGAATACTCAAAATTTATTTACAATTGGTAATTTAATTTATAAAGGAAATGTAACTTCATCCAATCTTGTTATTGATAGTGGTAACGTAACTTCATCAGTTCAAACCGGTAGTACAAAATGGGGTGAAGACTTATCACAAAAACAATTTTTTACCGGTAGTTTAGATGTTACTGGTTCGGTTAAATTAAATGGTTCAAGTGTTATGAGAGAAATCTCTAATGATGTAAACGCTACTGACCAAAGCCAAACTGCATTCGTAACTGAGTATGCAGCTTATGAACTTTTATCTGGAAATCAACCAGAAAGAGATTATTTAAGAAAGTCATTCGTTCATACGGGTAGTTTTGTCAATAGTACAACCGCAAGATTTACTGCATTAACGGCATCTGCACCAACAGGAATGACCGGAACAACTGAAAATGATTTTATGTTTTTTATTAATGGTATGTTGATAGAAAATGACGCACTTACAATACAACAAAGTTCGACAAATTTAAACTTAACACTCGATACTAATTCTTTAGGATATACATTATCTTCACAAGATGAGGTAATTGGGTTCGGTAAATTTAATAGTTAGATATTTATAAATGAGGATATTATGGCAAATTTAAAATCAAAACAACTGGCAAATTTATTAACATTCACTACTGCAAGTATAGATGTTGTGAGTGGTTCGTTGATTCCAGATGCCGCAAGTTTGTACAATATTGGTAGTACAACAGTTCCTTATTTAAGTGGTTCATTCACAAATTTAGATGTTACGACTGGTGGTCAAGTCAGTATAACGAATTTATTCGTATCAGATATCAGTAGATTTACAGGTTCTATTGTTTTAAAAGAACAATCCACAACACCAACCGCTCAAGAAGGTGGATTAATGTATAGTGGTAGTAATTTTTACTTAGGTTTCAATTCATAAAATAATTCTTTTCTATATTTATATGTAGTGAGTAGTATACTCAAAAATTTAAAATAACGAGATAATCTTAGGAGAATAAAAATGGCAAGTTGGAAAAAAGTCATTGTTAGTGGTTCTACCGCAGAATTAGCTGGATTAACTTTAAGTGGTGACTTAACCGTATCAGGTGGAGACATTACTTTAGGTTCAACCAGTATTTTTTCAGGTGGGGACACAACATCTTTAAACAACATTGATGCTATTGACGCAACAACAGAAGCAACAATTGAATCTGCTATTGATACTCTTGGTAACCTTACAGCAGCCAGTTCATTGGTAACCGTGGGAACACTTAATAGTGGTGCAATCTCAAGTGGTTTTGGAAACATTGACAACGGAACATCTACCTTAAATACAGGTAATGCAACCGTTGATACATTGATTAACGATTCCGCAGTAGCATCTTCACACATTACAGGTTCTTTCACAGGTTCTTTTGTCGGTGATGGTTCAGGTTTAACCGGAGTAACAGCAGCAGTTGATATTGATTCTTTAAGTGCAGCAGGAATAGCACAAACAGACTTACTTATTTTCTCAGATGCTGGAACCGAATCAAAAATTACATTTAGTGATTTTGAAGATACAATTTTCGGAGCAGTGTCAGGGGACGCAACAATCGCAGCAGGTGGTGCTTTAACAATCGCTAATGGTTCAGTTGAAAACGATATGTTAGCAGGTTCAATCGCTAATGCAAAATTAGCAAATTCAGCAATTACAATTGCAGGAACATCTACATCATTAGGTGGTTCTATCACAGCAGCAGCTATTGTTGATGAACTTGGTGTATTTAGTGGTTCAGCACAAGTTGACCACGACGCAGCAACAAACTTCGTAGCAAACGAACACATTGACCACACATCAGTAAGTGTTATTGCTGGTAATGGTTTAACCGGTGGTGGTACTATCGCAGCAGATAGAACATTAAATATCGGAGCAGGAACTGGTGTTACCGTTAATGCTAACGATATCGCAATCGGACAGGATGTAGCAACAACTGCAAATGTAACTTTTGCAACAGCATCTATTTCACAAAACTTAACAGTTGGTGGAGACTTAGTTGTTCAAGGAACACAAACATCAGTAAACACAGCTAATTTATTAGTTGAAGATAGATTTATCTTGATGAATAGTGGTTCAGCAACAGGTGATGGTGGATTCATAGTTCAAACAGAAGCAGGATTCACAGGTGCAGCATTCGGTTGGGACGATTCAGAAGGTCGTTTCGGTTTACAAATCGGAACTAAGTTAGCACAAAATGCTACCGCAATCACACCAGACGCATATGCAGCAGCAGTAGTAACATCAGACGACGCTACTTACCAAAAGAATGGTAATATTAGAGTAGACTCTGGTGAAATTTATATCTATGTAGAGTAATCCTAATATTAATGGTTTCAAATGGGATTAATAGATAAAGTAAATAAACAGGGAAATCCAAGATTATCCAATCAAAACGAGGGTGTTTCGAAAGAGACACCTTCGTTAAAACTCAATAAACAAGAGATTGAGTTTTTGTTGTATTTGATACAAGAAGGAATGATTCCTGGAAAAAGATTAATTGAAGCAGTATCCGTAGTGGAGAAACTTCAAAAAAGTTATAAAGAACAAGAATAACTTTATTGGCCTTGATATGGCAATCAAGGAAGTGGGCCAAACAGGTAACCAACCATAAGGAGAACGAATAAATGCCAAGTTGGAAAAAAGTAATTACAAGCGGTAGTGCAGGTTCACTATCATCTTTATCATTAGACACTGCTCTACCCGTATCTGAGGGTGGAACAGGTGTTACCACATTAACATCAAACGGAATTCTTACAGGTAATGGAACAAGTGCAATCCAAGCAGAATCTAATCTTACTTTTAATGCAACTAATGGTAATTTTAGTTCGGGTGATGGAAGTGAAAGTGTTACACACGAACCATCAAGTAATTATTTAACTGTTCACGAAACTGGAGCATCAAAAGGTTCTCATTTAAGACTGTCAACAGACAATTCAGATTATTTCTTATCAGCAGGTGGTGGCATAAATCAATTATCCATATATGATGCTAATGCAGCAGCTAATAGATTGGTTGTCAATAGTAGTGGCACATTTCAATTCCAACAAAATGTAGATGTTTCCGGAGCATTGACATTAGGAACAGCACTTGCAGTTGCAGAAGGTGGAACCGGTGCTACATCATTAACAACAGATAGAGTTCTTACAGGTAACGGAACAGGTGCGATAACTGCGGAAACTAATTTAAGTTTCAATGGAAGTGAATTAGGAGTTACTGGTGGTGTTGATATAACAGGAACATACCAAACTAATAATGTAGTGGCAATCAACTCAGATGGTAACTTTGAAGTTCACGATAATAGAGCCACTTCTGGTTCAACAGATTTAGGACTTAAGGGTGTAAGATTTGATTTCAAAAGTAATTCAGCAGACGGATTATCAGACGGAGGAACTTATCACGGTGTAATGACATTTCAGCAATGGAACGATACTTCTGGTGGACATACTCATAATTTAGGATTTACAGACAATGGTTACATTTATCACAGAAACGCTTCAATTGCTGGAAGTTGGGGTAATTGGAAAAAACTTATACAAGAAGATGAATCAGGAAATGTTGCAATAGAAAATGGAGATTTAAGAGCAACTAATGATGTTATTGCTTTCTATTCATCAGATAAAAGATTAAAAGACAATATTGTTCGTATAGAAAATCCATTAGAAAAGATTGAAAAAATAGGTGGTTATACATTTGATTGGAACGACAAACAAGAAACTTATATAGGAAAAGATGTTGGAGTTATCGCACAAGAAATCCAAGAAGTTCTACCAGAACTCGTAACCGAAAGAGATAATGGATACTTAGCAGTCAAGTATGAAAAAATCGTTCCATTATTGATTGAATCTATCAAAGAATTAAAACAAGAAGTTGATGAAATCAAACAAAAATGTGATTGTTTGAACAATTAACTTGATATTTATTACTAAACCAAAACAGGAGTTATAATGGCTAAAAAATCAAAAGAAATGAAATTCACTCAAGAAGAATTAACATCATTACAAGAATTACAACAAGGTTATGATAATATTCGTAATTCTATGGGTGCGTTAGAAATTTCAAGAATTCAATTGGAACAAAGATTAGATAATCTATCAGACGAAAAACTTCGTTTAGAAACAGAATATTCTAATTTAGTTTCAACAGAACAAACATTAGTCGGTGAATTAAACGAAAAGTATGGTCCAGGAAACCTTGACCCAACTACTGGCGTTTTCACACCAACTAAATAAAAAAATTGGTTTCCTAAGTATATTTTGACTTTTTAAAATGATATTTATACTTACGATATAACCTAATTAGGAGAAAAATAATGGCAGAAAGAATCGTAAGTCCTGGAGTATTTACCAGAGAAAAAGATTTAACTTTCTTACCACAAGGAATAGGCGAAATCGGAGCAGCATTAATCGGACCAACAGAATCAGGTCCTGCATTTGTTCCGACATTAGTTAGTTCTTTTGGTGAGTTCGAACAAATCTTTGGTAAAGAAAGCCAGAACTTTTATGTTCCGTTTACAGCGAAGCAATACCTTCGCAATTCAGGAGCAGTAACAATCGTTCGTGTTTTAGGATTAGGTGGATACGCAAATGACACAATTTCTTTAGGTATTAGTGGTTCAAACGGACACTTTGTAGCAGCTACACTAAAACCTTCAAGAGGTGCAGCAAACCCAGATACATTAGACTTAACAACATCTGGTTCTATCTTGTTGACAAACGGAGCAACTAAAAACTCATTTACATTAGCAATTAACGGAACTTCATACGCATTATCATTTAATTCAAGTTCCGCAAATTACATTGGTAAAGTATTTAGTGAAGATGCTCAAGATGCAAACAATGATGTTTATGTGTATTCAAACTTCTTAAAAACACAAAATTTAATGAATGCAACCGCTAGTATTACTGTAGCTACTGGTTCAGATGAAAACTTTTCATTCAACTATAAAGTTGCAACAACACCTTCCATTACATCACAATTAGTAAACTCAACCAGAACTTCGTTGTTCAAAGTCAATACATTGGCACACGGAACAACAGAAAGTTCAAAATACAGAATCGGTATCACTGATGTTAAAAGACCAGCAGATGTTCCAGGTTCTGATTATGGTTCATTTAGTTTACAAGTGATTGTAAATAACCCAGGTCAAAATGATGATGGAACAATTTTAGAAAACTTCCAAAATCTAAATTTTGACGAAGACTCAACAAATTACCTACCAAGAGTAATCGGTGATAGATATGTAACAATAGATTCAAATGGTAAACTTACCTACAATGGTGATTATCCAAATCAATCTAAATACATTTATATTTCAGATTATTCAGCATTGACAGGTATTTCAAAAGACTTAGTTCCTATGGGATTTGCAGCAGTATTGAAACCACACGTAGCGAGTGTAGCATCACTTGCAGGTAGTGGTTCAATGACATTCCCAACAGCTTCATTCAAAGGAATTACAAGTAATGGTGGTCAATTAAACTCAAGAGGTACATTTGACAGAAATGCATATTATGGATTTGACTTCGGTAATTCAGACAACACTGAATACTTAGGACCAACACCAACAGGTGCACAATCTGGAAACAATGTAACTATGAGTTTGGAAAACGCATTCGGTAACGACGATGCATCAGTGTTTGGAACAACACACGCATCAGGAAGTCAAAAGATAACATTAGATGTATCAGCTTTCCAACAAAGAAAGTTCTTAGTTCCTTTCCAAGGTGGTTTTGACGGAGACAATCCAGCAAGAACATTCTCAACAGGAACAAACATCAGTGCTACAAATTCACAAGGATTTGATTTGAACGACGCTAACGCAAGTGGTTCAGTAGCTTACAGAAGAGCAATCAATGCTATTTCAAATCCAGATGAGTTTGATATTAATCTATTGGCATTACCAGGTGTTATTCATTCATTACACCCAAGTGTAACAAATCACGCAATAGACAAAATTGAAGATAGAGCAGATGCATTCTTCATTATGGATGGTTCACCATATGGTGCTTCAATTCAAAATGCAATCAATAATGTAACTGCAGTGGACTCAAATTATGTTGGAACCTATTATCCTTGGGTTAAAATCTTGGATAGTGTTAAAGGTAGACCAACTTGGGTACCACCTTCAGTTGTGATGCCAGGTGTTTACGCAAACAATGACGCAATAGGTCAAGAGTGGTTTGCACCAGCAGGTCTAAATCGTGGTGGTTTAACAGAAGTATTAGAAGCCGAAACAAGACTAACCAACGCAGAAAGAGATGATTTATATGAAAATCGTGTAAATCCAATCGCATCTTTCCCAGGTCAAGGTGTAGTGGTGTTCGGACAAAAAACACTTCAAGGTAAACCAAGTGCATTAGACAGAATCAATGTAAGAAGATTGTTGATTAACTTAAGAAAGTTCATCGCTTCTACATCAAGATTCTTGGTATTTGAACAAAACACAGCAGCTCTAAGAAACAGATTCCTAAATATTGTGAATCCTTACTTAGATACGGTTCAAGCAAATAGTGGATTAACAGCATTCAGAGTAGTAATGGATGATTCAAACAACACACCAGATGTTGTAGATAGAAACCAATTAATTGGTCAAATCTTCATTCAACCTACAAGAACAGCTGAGTTCATCGTATTGGACTTTGTGGTTCAACCAACAGGAGCAGCATTCCCTGAATAATAGGAACACAACCTATAAGAAAAACCCCCGATACTCTCGGGGGTTTTTTGTTATGATAATCAGGAAGAAAAATTTTGAGAGTTTAACCACCTAACTCACAAGGGTTGTTTCTAATTTCGTGAAACCCTACATAACCCTTCGGTTCCAAATAAGTAGTCACCGAAAACCCACAACTCAATAGGTTCTTACGATTACGATATTAACACCTATTTAGGATAAATAGCAAATGTATCAGCATATTCTGCTATCGTATTGTATTGACTTCTACGATAACCATATTGTGGTTTGCTACCACCACGATATCTAATTCTATAATTACCAGTCATCATCATTTCTCTAATAACCGGATTCCACCTAAATTCCATAGGAATACCTTTGTAATGAGCTACTTCATTATAATCATCATTATTATAAT